>Ga0207006_1001_pt1 | contig 132092 bp, 128 predicted proteins | sample Alteio_BWMinCont_84_FD_153497 | JGI IMG/M metagenome (GOLD analysis project Ga0207006, IMG submission 153497) | Enriched cells from forest soil in Barre Woods Harvard Forest LTER site, Petersham, Massachusetts, United States -... | ecosystem: Environmental > Terrestrial > Soil > Temperate forest...
TGATGCGGCGATGACGGAAAAAATCACCCGGCGTAGAATTTTGGCAACAGGACTGGCATTAGGCGCTGCGGCATTGAAAGGGCAAAGTCCGTTAAACACAGTGCTAAGCAGGCAATATTATAATTTTAAAGTAGAAGTGGAAAAGAATTTACCGCCTGAAAAACAAGAATTGGTAGATAGGCTTAATTCTTTGAAAAGTAAAAACCCCCCTTATCCAGTTGATTTAATGAAAATGGCAACGGAGTACTGGACAATAGACCGTCAAAATTACCGTAGGGAACTGCCGGACCTTTTAAGGGAATTAAGCAGTGATGATCCGGAGTACTGGGATTTATTTAAAGAGGTCAACTGTATCGGGACAGGAAGGGTCCCAAAATCCACATTCTCCAAACTTATGACCAAGGATCTTCTTACGCAAAAGGACTTCCAAGCATTGTTAGGCACAACTTGGCTGAAAGAAATTCCAAATACAAATGATTTTCTTTTTGTTCCGCCTATAAAAAACATGAATAAAATGTTGAATGGGGTCATTAAAGACCAAACTCGCGCGGACAGAATTGCTGAAATTTGGAACAATTCCTACTCGTACGATATGCGCCTGATCGAACAACGATGGGTCATTTTTCCAGGCCTTAAGGGTTACGTTAAAAAAGTGACAACAGAACCCAATTTCGTATCAGGCCAAGAGGCAAAAATTGATGCGGTAAAATTTCTTGCTGGAGGGACCCCGCAAGGGTTTCCAGGGACTGAAAAAAGACGTATCAACGTAATTCGTGATCAAGGGCAGCCTCCCATCGGAGAGCGTTTTATATTTTCAGGGTTCTTGACCAAACAACAGGTCCAATGGTTGGAAGCTTGGTCCAAGGTAATCGAACATCGACAAGATATTTATTTAGAAGGCGTCGTGACCAAGGCGGATTACGATGATCTTGTTGATTTATGGAAGGAAATTGTCAGGAAACGAATCTTGGAGGCCACCCCCAAACCAGCCATGACCAACCCGGCGATGTTGACAACAATAGAAGAATCGGCAATTGTTGCTGCGATAAAGGAAAACAGATTCAGTCCCATAGATTCCATGTGGATCAGGTCTGATCCGGTACTGGAACGTTTTGCTTATACTCAAATTAAAGGGAAAGATCAAATTAGTATAGAACTTGATAAGCATAAAGGGTTTGTATTCAGCGTTCACGATAGGGGCGATCAAATTTTGGTCAGGGTAGCGAAAGAACGCTTGAATGCAGAGAGCATATTATATGTTTTAGGAATCAACCAGGCTTTTATTTTGGATGAAGACGGGCAATATAAAAAAAATAAGGGGAGAGTAATCAGCATTAATGAGAGGAAACCAATTTGGGTCGCGAAAGCATATCGCCCCTTGACAAAGGTGAGCGGAAAACCGGATAAAGACGCAAGGTTGGCTGATATTAAAAGACAGTTAGCCGGTGAAATTATCAAGCGGGGAGATCAAGTCCTCTTAGGCAATGGAAAATTTAATATTAGCGACGTTAAAGCGATTTTGAGTTTATTAAGATTTATAGCATCAAAAACAGATGATATTAACTACGGTAAATTTATTAAGTTAGGTAATAGAATCAATAATGACGGGGTTTTGGATCCGATCCGAAAATCGTTGCTGCGCGCTTTTAATAGGGTAAATGGTTTAGCTTATTATGAAGACCGTGTATTCATAGGTCTCAAACCAATAACAGGTCCTATTAATAATAGCACCTCCGGGCGGATCCAAGAGGTCCTGGCAGCGGCTTTAGAAATTGTTGACGCGGCGATGGGTACGGCAACGCCGGCACAAAACACAGTGTTAAACTTCAATTTCTATGTCAGAGACCGTATAAAAGAAAAATGGCAGCCCAGAAAGGACGGAAATTTTGATACGGATACTTATGTGAATAGCATTGTATTAAACGGTTTAAATTCCGGCATACGGGCGCACCCGTTCCCGGATTATGCCAAGGGGGAAGTAGGAATACCGAATGCATTACGCAGGTGGGAGGTTTTCAAGCCTTTGTTCCTCAGATTTTTTAATCAAGCCATTCGAAGTATAAGTGCGCCCAAGGATTACCATATAAAAAATGTAAATGCAGCCAATCAAAGGATCAACACGATATTAAGTGATGTAAAAGACGGGTACCTGGAACAATTACTTAAAAGAGAAGTTGAAAAGGCATTAAAAGCCGTGACAGACAAGCCCACATTGGACTTGGCTGCTGGCCTTGTTGAAGAATACCGCCAACTAAAATATAAGCCTTTTGAAAAATCAATTGACTGGAACCTGGGTCTCAAGAGAAAAAAACATGGAACAAGTGTTGAGAATAAGGCAATGACGGTCCAGTTGCCGATGAGGAGGGCTGAGGGTGTTATGGAAGTGACCATAAGGTCAGTAAAAAATAAGCCAGTGGTATTGCGGCTTGAACATCAAGGGATATCATTGGGAGATTCTCTAAAGGTCTCGGTTTGGGTATATAAAGGTGATCGATTCGGAGTCGTCGGGCCTTTTTTATATGTCATTAGAAGTTCTCAAGACCCGGAGAAAGTATTGATTTGGTCTATTAAGAACAATCGTCTTGATAAGTTAGGTTTCGATGACATTGAAAGGGCCACAACACTCGCGGATCGCCCGGTCGAAGCGCCCATTGTCGACAATGATATTTTAAGGTATGAAAATAAAAACATATCATTCTCAAAATTGGCCAAGCAAAAGAGGATTTTGGTTGATGCGGCAATGAAGGTCACTCCGTTCGGCGGTATTGACTTAAACGCCGCTAATTTGAATTTGCATATCAAGCGCGACGGCAATGGGGTCCCTTTACCGGTCAGCCAGCAGGATTTGGAGAATATCCATATTGATGGGCTGGTACCAGTGATCTTTAAGATCATACCGTTTAGTGCATCGCCCATCCTGTCCCAATTGACCGCGCCAAGCCCTGCCGTGGTGTCCGGGTAAATTTCCCTTGTCCTTTTCCACAACCCTTATACAATACTGTTATACTAATTTTGTAATGGATTCCCCTCTTCGGTCGTGTTGACCTGCATGGGGTCCAAAAAGGAGAATTTATGGGTCGTATGCCCGAGTTGATTTTAATTTTATTCGTCCTCATGCTGCTTTTTGGCGCACAGAGAGTCCCTGAGATCGCTGCCGCTCTCGGCCGGGCCATCCGGGAATTTAAAAAGAACATGCACGAGACTGAGGAAGAGATCAAGAAGCCCATCGAATCTGAATCAACACCTAAGTGATTTTAAATTCTTTTTTTCAATCTTTTTTTAAACACATCGAAGAATTGCGCTCGCGGATGATCAAGTCCGCGGGCGCTTTTGTTCTCGCCTTTTGCCTTTGCTACAATTTTATCGGCAAACTCATCCCGAAATTAACAGCTCCTGCCGGCCATTTGGTTTTTACGGCACCTGCCGATGCGTTTTCAGCCTATATGACGGTGGGAGCACTCATGGCTTTGCTTGTTGCTTCACCCTATATCGTTTATCAGATCTGGGCTTTTATAGGCGGCGCCCTTAAGCCATCCGAGAAAAAATTTGTTTTGATCTTTGCGCCCTTGTCATTGCTGTTTTTTTTATCGGGGGGGGCGTTCGCGTATTTTTTAGCGGTGCCCAGGGCCTATCAATTCCTGATGAGTTTCTCATCGGAATATTTAATTCCGATGGTCACGGTAAAAAGCTATTTGGGGTTTTTGGGGCACATGATCGTGGCTTTCGGGGTCGCTTTCGAACTGCCGCTCATCCTGGCTTTTTTGGCGAAGATCGGCATTGCCTCGCCGGAGTATTTACGCCAAAAGAGGAGACATGCCATCATTATTATTTTGATCGTCGCGGCCCTGCTGGCCCCGCCGGATGTCATATCGATGCTTGTGCTGGCTGTTCCGCTGATGGTCTTGTATGAGGTGGGGATTGTTTTCGCGAAGTTTTTTTACGAACAACGGTGAGTGTCCGGTATGAGGACCGACCCTAAACATAAAACCCTCTGAGGTCGATCAATCAAAGGGTTTTATGAAAATGCATGAACAACAGCAGTTATTTCTTTTTAGCTGTTTTCTTTTTTGCTTTTTTCTTGGTAGCCATGTGTAGCTCCTTTCTTAAAGATTGATTTGTTACTAAGATATTAACATTAAATTGTTTATATGCAAAAAATTTTTTTATATTTTTAAATGGACGCGCAATCTTTATATATCCACATCCCGTTTTGCAGCCGTAAATGTCTGTTCTGTTCTTTCGTCATTGCCGTCGGTCAAGAACACCGGCGGGAAGAATATGTGGACGCCCTCATTGATGAAATGAAGAATCATAAGGGCAAACATGTCCGAACAATTTATTTCGGCGGCGGCACACCCAGCATACTGGATGAAAATCATCTTGATGACTTAATGAATGCTATAAACAAGAATTTTTTATTTCAAAATGATATTGAGATCACCATAGAAGCAAATCCTGAAAGCATCGACCGTCCCAAGGCGCGGTTTTTAAAAGACCGGGGGTTTAACCGCGTGAGTCTTGGAATACAATCGTTGAATGACCGGTATTTAAAATTCCTGGGAAGGAACCACGATGCGTCCTTGGCCCGGGACGCTTACCGTATTTTACGCGAAGCGGGTTTCAAGAATATTAATTTAGATTTAATGTACGCGTTTCCGGGGCAGACGAAAGAGGAATTAGAAGAAGATGCCGGCAGCATTGCCCGCATGCACAGTGAGCACTTGTCTTTATACACCTTGACCATTGAGCCCAACAGCCGTTTTTATGCCGCGCAAATGAAATTGGATGATGATGAAAAATTGGCAGAACATTATTTATTGATCGCGCGGACATTAGATGGACATGGTTTCAGGCAATATGAAGTTAGTAATTTTTCTAGGCCGGGGTTTGAGTCAATGCATAACAGAAATTATTGGCTGGGTCGTCCGTATATTGGTTTGGGCGTGGGCGCCCATGGGTTTGACGGCAGGCGGCGTTACTGGAACACTTCCAATTTACAAGAATATATTCAAAAATCCGCCAGCGGCAAGCAAACAATGGAGGGCTTTGAAGATTTAACGGACACTCAGCTTATCATGGAAAAAATATTGTTTGGCCTGAGGATGAATGATGGGATCCCATGGGAATTGGTCCCTTTAAACAAGCATGAACAGGTCCAAAGATGGATCAAGGACGGTTTTTTCTTGCTCGAGAAACAATATCTAAAAACCACAGACCAGGGCCGCCTGGTCCTGGATGAACTATCCACCCGCTTGATTTAAAGCGGCTATCTTTTGCGAGTGGCTAAAAAGTTTTAAGAGAGATCCCTTAAGCAGGCCGCGGTATTCTTCATTGATGCCCAAAGAATTGAGGATTTTTTGCGCTTCGTTCAAACGGGTGTGGATGGCCTTAAGCGCGTAGTCCAAGCTTTTGGTTTCCACAAAGATCTTTTTAACGGTTTCCAGGTCACTGAGCGTTTTTGTTTTTTTGGTGAAGATATTTAAGAACCTGGTCTTGTCTTTTCCCCGCAGTACGCCAAAAGCGTGGGTCACCAGCAGCGTTTTTTTACCTTCCGCCAAATCACTGAGGATGGATTTGCCGATATTGGCTTCCGTCTCAAAGATCCCGATGATATCGTCCTGGACCTGAAAGGCCTGGCCGATAAGGATGCCGAAGCGCGAGATTTTCTTGATCTCGGAATTTTTAGCACCGGCCAAAATGGCCCCGGTGACCATGGGGCAGTCAAAAGTATAGCGCGCGGTCTTAAGCGTGTAATTAAGGAAGACCTCTTTTTCATCGACGTCACCGACAGCTTTGACCCCGCTGACGGTGTCGATGAATTCACCCATGGCGGTAAAAGCCGCGGTCTGTATAAAATATTTAAGGGCCCGCTCCTTGCGCGCGGCCGGTTCATCGATGGACAGGAAAGCATCTATGGCCAGGGCATAGACAATGTCTCCGGCGATGATCCCCAGGTCAATGCCTAATTTATCAGGGTCAGGGGCCTTGACCGTGTGGGCCAAGACTTTGTGCATGGTGGGCTTGCCGCGGCGCAGGTCCGAGCGGTCGATGATATCATCATGGATCAGCATGAAGTTATGCAAGAATTCCATGCAGGTGGAGGCATTATAAAGTTTTCGGGAAATTTTTTTGGAGGCAGGCGCGTAACCTTTATAAGTCAATATCAAAAGAAGGGGCCTCAAGCGTTTGCCCTCCCGCAGGGTGAATTCGCGGATGCTTTCAAACAATAAAGGAGAGACCAAATGCAGCTTATAGTCTTTCTTGACAGTGTCGAGAAAAGAACTTAAACTTTTATCGATATTTTTTCGTATTTGCTCAATCACGGCGGATAGTGTATCATACCCATTAATTTATCTCAAATGTTCCTTTTAAGAAAGAGGTTGTTATGCGTATTTTGGGAATCACGGTGACGATGATGTTCTTGTGCTTAGGCGCGGCCTTTGCGGTGACGGTCGACCTTATCGACGGGCGCTCAGTGCAAGGGAACATCCTCAAGCAGGACAACAAGAGCATGCAGATCAATGTGGACGGTGTTGTCATGACGTATTACGCGGATGAGATCAAGGACATCGACGGAACGCCTTATGCCCCGGGACAAACACTGCCTGCCGCCCCTGCGGCCGCAGTTGTCACCCATCCTGAAGCTGGACCTGTGCTTATTCCTGCTCCCGGGCCAGGCCCAGCCACCGGCGGGACAGGTACGATGGATGAAGACAAAAAGGCCCTGATCTTAAGATTCATTGATGTCTTTGGGACCCGTCAGGCATTGACGAACAATTTCCAACTGATGCTCCGGCAGATCGAAAAAGAAAAACCGGATGAAGCCCAAAAAATCCGTGAGCGTGTCAATGTGGATGAAATCATCGAGCGGCTGCTCCCTATATATGACCGTAATTTTACAGCTGAAGATTTAAGGGCATTTATAGCATTTTATAGCTCCCCTGAAGGGCAAAAGTTAATTAGCACCATTCCTGAGCTCATGAAAGAAAGCGTCCAGGAAAGCGTAAAATATATGGAAGATAAATTTCCTGAGGTCAAGCAAGGGCAGTAAATGAATATTTATAAGTCAATACATATCAATATGTTACGTTCTTTATGTCTTTTTTAAGTTGACCGCATTATTTTTCTCTGCTAAGATTCCCTATTGCTTCGTTTAGTGAAGTCGAGTCTTAGGTTGGGGTGCCCCCAATAATTGACCAAACATTATCAATTTTCATTAAGGAGATTTCATGATTGACCGTTATTCCCTTTCAAAGATGAGCCGCATTTGGTCCGATGAGCATAAGATGGAACTTATGCTTAAAATCGAAGTGTTGTCCTGTGAAGCCATGACCAAGTTGGGCGTCATCCCCAAAGCGGCCATGGAAAAGATTCGCAAGAATGCCAAATTCGATTTGGAAGAAGTGCGCCGCCTGGAAGAACGCACCAAGCATGATGTGGTGGCTTTTATACAAAGTGTCGGCCAAAGCCTGGGGCCGGAAGCCCAGTATTTGCACATGGGCATGACCTCATCGGACCTTTTGGACACTTCCCTGTCCTTGCAATGTGTTGAAGCCGGCGATATTTTAGTCGCGGATGTCAAGAAACTTTTAGCGGCGCTTAAAGAGAAGGCCAAAAAGTATAAAGACGCGGTGTGCATCGCCCGCACCCACGGCGTGCACGCGGAGCCGACGACCTTTGGTTTGAAAATGGCCATTTGGTTTGATGAGATGAACCGCAATTTAGTGCGCCTGCAAGCGGCTTGTGACGGGATGCGGTATGGAAAATTGTCCGGCGCGGTGGGCACCTATGCGAATATCGACCCGTCGGTGGAAGAGTATGTTTGCCAGCAATTGAATTTAAAGCCGGCGAATGTGGCCACCCAGATCATCCAGCGCGATCCGCATGCCCATTATGTCATGGTCCTGGCCATTATCGGCTGTTCCCTGGAAAAGTTCGCTTCAGAAATCAGGGCATTGCAAAAAACCGAAATCTTGGAGGTGGAAGAACCGTTTTTTAAAGGCCAGATCGGTTCATCCGCCATGCCTCATAAGCGCAATCCCGTGACCTGCGAGCGTATTTGCGGCTTATCGCGCATCTTGCGCGCCAATTCGATCGTGGCCATGGAGAACATCAATCTCTGGCATGAGCGTGATATCAGCCATTCCTCGGCGGAGCGCATCATTTTGCCCGATTCCACGATCGCGCTCAATTACATGCTGAATAAATTCACCCCGATCATCGAGGGGCTGCTGGTCTATCCCAAAAACATGATCGCCAATCTCTCCAAGACCCGCGGTCTTATTTATTCACAGCGTATCCTTTTGGAATTGATGAAAAAAGGCCTCACCCGTGACGCCGCCTACGAGATCATCCAGGCCTGCGCCATGCAGGTTTGGCAGGAGAGTACGGAATTTAAAGATGTGCTCTTTAGGGACCGCCGTGTGCGCAAGTATCTGTCCCAAAACGAGATCAATGCCTGCTTTGACATCAAATACTACATCCGTCACAGGGACAAGATCTTTAAACAGGCAGGGATAAAATAAGGGAAAATGCAGAAAATAAACAAAATATACGAAGGCAAGGCCAAGATCCTTTACACCACCGAGGACCCGGCCTTGTTGATCCAATATTTTAAAGATGATGCCACGGCATTCAATGCTCAAAAGCGGGGGACGATCGCTGAAAAGGGCATCATGAACAACATTATCGCGGCCAAGATTTTTGAATATTTAAAAACCCAGGGCATTGAAACCCATTTCGTAAAAACGTTAAATGACCGCGAGATGCTGATCAAGCGGGTTGAAATTGTTCCTTTGGAGGTCATTGTCCGCAACCGCGCGGCAGGCTCATTATGCCGTTTGCTGGGACTGGCCGAAGGCGCCAATTTGGCCTGTCCCACCCTGGAATTCTGTTACAAGAACGATGCCCTGGGCGATCCGCAGGTCAATGAATACCATATCCGTGCTTTGCAGTTTGCCACCGATGAGGAGGTGCGAAAGATCACCGCGCTGGCATTCCGTATCAACGAGGTCCTAAAAAAGTATTTTTTGAATTTGAAGATCGAATTGATCGATTTTAAAATAGAATTCGGCCGCATCCAGAAATCTATTATCCTGGCTGATGAGATCTCCCCTGACACCTGCCGGTTGTGGGAAGTCGGTACGGGCAACAAGCTTGACAAGGACCGTTTCCGCCGGGACCTGGGTAATATCGAAGAGGCCTATCAGGAAGTTCTACGAAGAGTGTCCTCGCAAGTATGAAAACCTTACGCATCCGAAGGAACAGGGAATATTGATTTGGCGTGTTGAAGTCAAACAAAAAGACGGGATCGTTGATTCCATTGGGTCATCCATTGCCAAAGATATCAACGGCTTGGGGACAGGAGAAGTTTCCCGCGTCCGGGTGGTGTTGGTTTTCCTCCTGGAAGGCATTATCAGCCGCGAAGAAATCAAGCGCATCGGGGATGAACTCCTGATCGACCCCATCATTGAGCAATACAGTTTTGATCTAAAGCTGCCCCTGCAGTCCGCCGACCACCACGTCGTTGAAATCGCTTACAATCCCGGAGTCATGGACCCCGTGGAAGCTTCCACCATTAAAGGCATCCGTGACTTGGGAGTGGCGGGTATCGCGGCCGTCCGTACGGCCAAGCAATACCATATTTACGGTAAACTTTCAGACAAACAGTTGGAATCCATCACCAATCGTGTCTTGATGAATAAACTCATCCAGCATGTGGTCCGCGACCCGTCCCATGTCCCGGCCACACTAAGCATGAATGCGCCGCCTGCCTCCAAATTTGATGTGATGATCGTGGATTTGATAGGTGCCAAGGACAAAAAGCTTGCTGAAATCTCCAAGAAAGGGCAATTATATTTAAATTTGGATGAGATGAAAACCATCCAAAATTATTTTAAAAAAGAAAATCGAAATCCGACCGATGTAGAATTAGAGACCATTGCCCAAACCTGGAGCGAGCATTGCCGTCATAAGACTTTTAGGGGTTTGATCCGTTACCGGGAAGGAAAATCCGCCCGTCCCAAAATGATCCGCAGTCTTTTTAAGACCACCATAGCTGCAGCCACCCTGAAATTAAATAAGAAATGGTGCGTCTCGGTTTTTCACGACAATGCCGGGATCATTGCTTTTGATAAAGATTATAATGTCTGTTTTAAAGTAGAGACCCATAATCACCCCTCGGCCCTGGAGCCTTTTGGCGGGGCCAATACGGGGATGGGTGGGGTCATCAGGGACATTTTAGGCACAGGTCTTGCCGCCAAGCCTTTGTGCAACACCGACATCTTTTGTTTTGCGCCGCCGGATATGCCCTTGGGTTCCCTGCCTTCAGGCGCGCTGCATCCCAAGCGGGTCATGAAAGGTGTTGTTGCCGGGGTGCGTGATTACGGCAATAAAATGGGAATACCGACGGTCAACGGTTCAATCGTATTTGATAAACATTTTGCCGGAAACCCGCTGGTTTTTTGCGGCAATATCGGGCTGATCCCAAAAGGCAAAGAAATCAAACGTGTCAACAAAGGTGACCTGATCGTGACAGTCGGCGGGCGCACCGGACGCGACGGCATTCATGGCGCCACCTTTTCTTCGGGGGAGTTGACCGGTGAATCCCAGACAGTTTCATCCGGCGCCGTCCAGATTGGCAATCCCATTGAGGAAAAGAAGGTCCTGGATGCGCTTCTTCGTGCGCGCGAGGCCAATTTGTTTTCCGCCATCACGGATTGCGGAGCCGGCGGTTTTTCTTCGGCCGTCGGGGAAATGGGAGAAAAGACCGGCGCCCGGGTTGATCTGGACCGCGCACCCCTTAAATATCAGGGGCTTAAATACCATGAAATATGGATCTCCGAATCCCAGGAGCGCATGGTCCTGTCTGTCCCTCCTCAAAATAGGGAAGCTCTTTTAAAGGTTTTCGCGGATGAGAATGTCGAAGCTACTGTGTTGGGTGAATTCGACGGATCCGGCCGCCTGCAACTATTTTTCCACGGCCAGCAGGTCGCAGATTTAGATATGCATTTTTTACATAATGGTTTGCCTCAAATAATCAAGGAAGCTGTTTATCAAAAGCCTGTTCTAAAAAAAGAAAGGCTACCTAACTTCCCTCCCCCTGGTGGGGAGGGCAAGGGAGGGGGGAAATTAACAGCAAGTTTATGTGCGGCCCTAAGCCATTATAATGTGGCTTCCAAAGAAAGCGTCATCCGCATTTATGACCATGAGGTGCAGGGGACCAGTGTCATCAAGCCGTTGGTCGGTATTGCCACCGACGGTCCTTCGGATGCCGCGGTGGTCCGCGGCCGGCTGGATTCACCTCGCGGCATTGCGGTTTCCAACGGCATCAACGTGCGCTATGGAATGATCGATCCGTTTTGGATGGCCGCTTCGTGCATTGATGAAGCTATCCGGCAGATCATCGCCGTCGGAGGTTCTTTGGAGCGCATTGCTTTGCTGGATAATTTTTGCTGGGGAAATCCTGACAAACCTGACCGCCTGGGTTCCCTGGTGCGCTGTGCCCAAGGGTGTTATAAAGCCGCAGTGGCCTTCGGCACGCCATTTATTTCAGGTAAAGACAGTTTATACAATGAATACACTCATCATGGTAAAAGCCTCGCGATTCCAGGCACAATTTTGATCTCTGCCATCGGGACCATTGAAGATATCAATCGATGTGTTACCATGGATTTTAAAAAAGCGGGAAATAGTATTTATGTGATCGGGACAACTTTTGATGAGCTGGGCGGGTCGATCTATCTGGAAAATTCAGGCCAGTTGGGGCTTCAAGCACCGCAGGTCAATTTTAAAATGGCTGTTAAAACCTATCAAGCGCTTGGGGCGGCGACTAAGGCCGGATTGATCGCCTCCTTACATGATTGTTCCGAAGGCGGGGCAGCAGTGGCTTTGGCAGAAATGTCCATGGCCGGCGGCCTGGGAGCAACGGTTTTGTTAAACAAGCTGCTATATAAAGGAAAGCAGCGGAGGGATGATGTCCTGCTTTTTTCGGAAAGCAATTCGCGCCTCATAGCCGAAGTTTCACCTGCCCATGAAAAAGCCCTGGCAAAAATTTTCAAAGGCGTCCCTTTTTCAAAGGTCGGCACAGTTGAAGCAAGTCCTGAATTTGTCGTCTACGGGCTAAAGGACCAGCCGGTCATTAACGCCCGCATTGATGAATTAAAAGAAATCTGGAAAGCACCATTAAGATAAGAAATTCCCTCCCCCTTGTGGCGACCTAAAGGAGTACTCGTCATGAGAGTGGGAGGGTTAGGGAGGGGGAACAAGTGAAAAAAAATAAAAAGCATCCACAGGCTCCTGATTTGGAAATGATGGAAGACCCCTGGCGTATTTTCCGCATTATGGCGGAATTCGTTGACGGGTTTGAAGAGCTCAAAGACATAGGCCCGGCCGTGAGTATATTCGGGTCTTCGCGCATCCACACCCTGCATTCCTATTATGAGGCAGCTGAAAAGACGGCTGAGTTGCTTGTCAAAGCAGGCTATGCGGTCATCACCGGCGGAGGACCAAGCATCATGGAGGCCGGCAATAAAGGCGCTGCCAAGGCAGGCGGCCAATCCATCGGGCTGAATATTGACCTGCCCTTTGAACAAAAAGCCAACAGCTATATCAATCATCTGATCAATTTTCATTACTTTTTTTGCCGCAAAGTTTGTTTCGTCAAATACGCCAAGGCCTTTGTGATTTTTCCCGGCGGCTATGGGACCCTGGATGAATTATCGGAAAGCATCACCTTGATCCAGACCGAGCGCATGGACCAATTTCCCGTCATTCTTTACGGGAGCAAATACTGGAAAGGCCTTTTAGACTGGTTCAAGGGGCCGATGCTCCACGAAGGATGCATCGATCTCAAGGACCTGGACATCATCCAAACAGTCGATTCGCCAGAAGATGTCGTCAAGAGCATTAAAAAGTTCTACGCCAAGAAAAAGAAATAATCTATGTCCCAAAGCGTCAAAGTCATAGTCATTCGCACTGCCGGCACTAATTGCAATGAAGAAACAGCGTTTGCTTTTCAGCGTTTAGGGGCCCAAGTTGATCAGGTGCATATCAATGCCTTGATCAGCGGCGCCCAAAAGCTGAACGGCTATCATATTCTGGTTTTGCCCGGCGGTTTTAGCTATGGTGATGATATTGCCTCCGGCCGAATTTTGGCCAATGAATTGCGTTTGAAATTAGGGGAAGATATCAAGCGATTTATCCGGGATGGTAAATTGATCATTGGCATATGCAACGGGTTTCAGATTTTGGTTAAAGCTGGCATACTACCAGGATTGGAAACCGGTTGGACACCGCTTGGAAATCAGCGGGGCAGGCAGGAAGCGACTTTATTTTATAATGATTCCGCGAAATTCGAGGCCCGATGGGCGCATTTGAAGCTGGAAAGCCGTTGCGTGTGGACAAAGGGCATGGCGCCGCAAATCTATCTCCCCGTGGCCCACGGCGAGGGAAAATTCATCCCGCGAGAAAAAAAAGTATTGGAGGCACTTACAAACAACGGGCAGATCGTCTTTCGTTATTGCAATCCCGATGGGGGAAAGCCCGCGTATCCTGATAACCCCAACGGGTCGACAGAAGACATCGCAGGCATTTGCGACACCACCGGACGTGTGCTGGGATTAATGCCACACCCGGAGCGTCACTTTTTATTTGAGCAACACCCCTTTTGGACACGGCTACCCAAAAAAAGCGAATTCGGCGATGGGGCCAAGATATTTGAAAACGGTATAAATTACGTGAAGGATAATTTATAATATTACATTGAATATTACATTAATTTGACAATTCATTGTGCATATGATATCTTTGAATCAGGAGGTACCCGTTTATGATGACTGTCAAAGAAAATACGACCATCGTTGGTGTTTCAGAGTTGCGGACAAAACTGGAAGAGGTGTTAAAAGCCAGCAAATATTCCAAAATTATTATCAATCAGCGCAATAAACCCATTGCTGTGCTTATGGACATTGATGTTTATAACAGATTGGATGAACTCATTGAAGAATGGAGCGATCAACAATTGGCTCATGAAGCCAAAACGCGCTCTTCCAAAAGCAAGAGATCAGATTACATAAGCTCAATGGAAGCCAGAAAACGTTTGGGGCTATAGGCCATGTGGAAAGTTGATTATCATGAATTGGTGATTGATAAAGATTTAAAAGATATTTCCAGGACAGACCAGAAGAATATTTTTGATGCAGCGGACCAGAAATTAGCTAAAGACCCGCACGCCTATGGCGAGCCCTTAAAGGGCGCTTACCAAGGGTACTGGCGGATGCGTGTGGGGATTTATCGCGTTATTTATGAAATCATTAAGGATGATGTGCTGGTGCTGGTCATTAAAGTCGGGAAGCGTAAAGATGACATGGTGTACCAAGAGCTAGCCGCCCGCCTGCACAAAATCCATCGTTAGAAATCATTTGTCCTTCCCGCGAAAGCGGGGATCCAAAAAGTTCGGAATGGCCTTGGATTTGTTTAATGAAAGTACTCAAATTACCAATTATTAAAGGGACTATGCCTAAACCAAAAGTCCTTTCGATGGATGAATATTTAAAATTTGTTCAGTTTAATTTAAAGGAATCATTCGATAAAGAAGCATACGCAAAATGGAAGAAAATGTCGGTTGTTAATGTAGCGTTTTTTTTGGAATAAAAAATCAGATTTTATCTTTGTCATTCCCGCGAAAGCGGGAATCCAGAACATGTATATTGCTAATGATGGATGGACAGTTATTATGTGTTCGACACGGGATATTTTGGCCGTCCGCTACGGTTTACAACAAATTTTTTCTAAAGATTCTCTTTATTTGGAAAAAATTTGTTGTAAACCCTTGCGGACATTTGCCCAAAAATCCCTGATTGTGTCGAACACATAATAACTGTCCATCCACGCATTAACATAAAAGCGTGGTCATTCCCACGAAAGTGGGAATCCAGAACATGGATTATTACGTTTACATATTGGCCAGTAAGAAAAACGGGACGTTATATATAGGTGTAACAAGCGATTTAATTAAAAGAGTTTTTGAACACAAGAATGATTTAGCAGAAGGTTTTACAAAGAAATACGGTGTTCATCAGCTAGTTTATTTTGAACAAACAAGTGATGTAAACAGTGCCATTACGAGAGAAAAGCAAATGAAAAAATGGCGTAGGGAATGGAAGATTGAGTTGATTGAAGAAAAAAATCCAGAATGGAAGGATTTATTTTTGAATTTGGTGAAGTAGTTCCTTTGTCATTTCCGCGAAAACAGGAATCCATAAATTGGAAGTATATGGATAACATACAAATCAAATTTGGTATGGTTTTAGCCTTTCTATTTTTTGTAGGTTGCGCTACTCCTTCGGAATTTTATAGACCATTTGCTGGTATATCTGGTGCTCGAAAGGACAGGGGAACATTGATTTTGATATTTAATAAACATAAAGATTGGCCTCAAGAAACTAAAGAGAATTTTATAAAAGGTGAGTTACAGTTGGGGATGACGAAAGGTGAGGTTTTATACTTACAAGGTATGCAATTAGGTTGGTCTAGACATAAGTTGGAAAATGATGTTTATGAGTCTTGGAGTTGGTCGGCAGCAACTTCTTATTATGACACATGTGATTTCAAAAATGGTATTTTGGTAGGCTATTATGCAGTGGATGGTAAATATTTCAGTACTAGTGGTGTAGATGATGTAAGAAATTATATATAGCAAGGAAAATAAATGATATCAAAAAATCAACAGACAGGCATGCACGGAGTATATCTTGTTGCTGCGGAGCTAACAAAGTTAGGATATATTACTACGCTAACTTCACGAAATTTATTTGGCGCGGATATTTTGCTTACAGATAGCGGGTGCAAAAAAGCTTGGTCAATTCAAGTAAAAACAAATACAAGTACATTTAGTTTTTGGTTACTGAATAAAAAATCGAGGAAATTAAAGTCTAAAACGCACATTTATGTTTTTGTAAACCTAAAAGAACCCGTTGAATATTTTATAGTCCCTAGTAAGGTTGTTGCGGATAAGATGGGAACCCAGAAAAAGTGGTATTATTTTGAGTATAAATACGCAAAAAAGTATCAGGAAAAATGGACTGTGTTTAAGTAATGGATTCCCGCTTTCGCGGGAATGACAAAGTAAATATGGCACAAAAATTGACTTATAAAAAGGCCGGGGTGGATATTGATAAGGCCAATGATTTTGTGGCTGCGATCAAGGCGATGTCTGCGGTCACTTTGAATCGTGGGGTTATTGATCGTCCGGGCTCATTTGGCTCTTTGTTTGATTTGAATTTTTTGAAATATAAGGAACCCGTATTGGTTTCTTCCACTGATGGTGTGGGGACGAAATTATTGGTCGCGAATTTGGCGGGTAAGCATGATACCGTGGGCATTGACCTGGTGGCGATGAACGTTAATGATATCTTGTGCACAGGCGCCAGGCCTTTGTTTTTTCTGGATTACATAGCTACCGGCAAACTTAATCCCAAGATTATGAAGGATGTGATGAAAGGCATTGTCTCCGGTTGCCGTCAGGCGGGATGCGCCTTGATCGGTGGAGAAACTGCTGAGATGCCGGATATGTATAAGGGTGAGGACTATGATTTAGCGGGTTTTACTGTCGGTATCGTGGAGAAAAAGGGCATCATTGACGGATCAACGATTAAATGTGACGATGTGCTCATAGGCCTGCCGTCTTCGGGACTGCATTCCAACGGCTATTCACTGGCACGCAAGGCGTTAAGCACCAAAGAGCAAAAGCTTTACGCGCAAATTCTGCTTAAGCCCACCTGTATTTATGTCAAGCCGGTATTGGCCTTGCTGGAGAAAATTCAAGTGAAGGGCATGGCCCATATGACAGGCGGCGCCTGGTATGAAAAATTGACCAAGGTTTTGCCTAAGGGATTATGTTTTGCTGTTAACAAGGGGACCTGGCCGATTCCCCGGATATTTGAGCTGATCCAAGACAAAGGGCACATCCCGGAGCATGAAATGTACCGAACTTTTAATATGGGCATCGGCTTTGCCTTAGTTGTTGCTCCCGAAGATGTCTCTGGGATCCATGCCTTTTTACTCAGCCATAAAATAGAATCGTTTGTCATCGGTGAAGTCATCCAGGATCCAAAACATAGGGTCATATTTAAATGAATGTTTTAGTTAAGATTCCCTGTTTCTTGCTTGGCATTGGGGTTGGAGTGTAAATGAATATTTTGGTGATCGGGTCTGGCGGGCGGGAACACGCGTTGTGCTGGAAAATCAAACAGTCTAGTAGGGTCGAGAAGCTTTATTGCGCGCCCGGCAACGGCGGCATCGCGCGAATTGCTGAATGCATTGACATCCGCGTTGATGATGTGGAATTGCTTTTGCAGTTTGCCCTGCGCAAAAAAATCGACCTGACCATTGTCGGCCCTGAAGCCTCCCTGGTTGCCGGGGTGGTGGATGCCTTTGCAAGTAAAGGTTTAAAGATCTTCGGGCCTTCCAAAGCGGCTGCTGAACTTGAAGGCAGCAAGGTTTTTGCCAAAGAATTCATGCACCGCCGCAATATTCCGACGGCAGTATACAAAATTTTTGATACTGCCGCCCCCGCACAGGACTTTTTGCAGCAAGCCCAGTTTCCTTTGGTTGTCAAGGCAGATGGAATCGCCGCCGGCAAAGGCGTTTATGTTTGCGCAGACTTAACCCAAGCAAAAGCGGCCATCGATGAGATCATGGTCCAAAAAATATTTGGCGCTGCGGGAAACAGGATAGTCATTGAAGAATGCCTGCAAGGCCCCGAGGTCTCGGTCCTGGCAATCTGCGATGGGAAACATTTTATAGTCATACCCACCGCCCAGGACCATAAACGCATTTTTGATGATGATCTGGGGCCTAACACCGGCGGCATGGGGACGTTTTCCCCCAGTCCTTTGGTCACCATCGAAGTTTTGGACCAGATCATCACTCGGGTCATTGAACCGGCCATCCGCGGCATGTACCAGGAAGGAAACCCCTTTAAAGGCGTTCTTTTCGCGGGATTGATGTTGACCGCCGATGGGCCCAAGTGCCTGGAGTTCAATGTGCGCTTCGGAGACCCTGAGACCCAAAGCATCATCCCGAGGCTGCAAAGCGATATCGTCGATTTGTTTTTGGCGGCCTGCGACGGAAGGCTTGTTGATGTGAAGGTCAAATGGAATGAAATACCCTGTGTCTGTGTCGTGATCGCTTCTGGCGGCTACCCCGGTAAATATCAAATGGGATTTACTATCAAGGGTTTGGATGAAATTAAAGACCTGGACACCTTTGTTTTTCATGCCGGCACTAAAATCGACGGGGACGCCTTGGTCACCAATGGCGGACGGGTTTTAGGCGTGGCTTCCTTAGGTAAAAGCTTTGAAGTAGCTGCCGCAAAAGCGTATAATGCCCTTGGCAAAATTGAGTTTGAGCATATGTTTTTTCGCCGCGACATCGCAAGTAAAATCGGAAAACCAGGGGAAATTCTAAACCCTAAGCGCTAAATTCAGGGTCAAGAGTTAAATTTGCTTATGGGCATGACCAAGGTCTTAAAAGTCAATTCCGCTTTACCGGAACCTGAAAAAATCGCCGAAGCGGCCCGCATCGTGCGCCAGGGCGGGTTGGTGATTTTCCCGACGGAGACTGTTTATGGGATCGCCGCGGATGCCAATAATCCCGGGACCATGGACCGCCTGCGCGCGATCAAGAAACGCACGGATGGAAAGCTTTTTTCTATTTTAGTGGCCCAGCGGGGCATCATTGAGAATTATTCGACGTATACGCACCCGAATTTATACAAGGTGATCGACAAGTATTGGCCCGGGCCTTTGACGGTGATCGTCCCGGCCAGGCATGAAGGTGAAACGATCGGCATACGCATGCCGGACCATACCGTGGCCCTGCGGTTGGTGGAAGAAAGCGGCTGCACGATCGCGGCCCCTTCGGCCAATTTGGAAGGCAAGAAGGCCCCGACCAATTGCCAGGAGGCCCTCAAAGACTTAGACGGCCAGGTGGACCTGGCCTTGGACGGCGGCCCGGTGGATTTTGGGATCTCTTCGACGATCCTTGATTTTACGCATGCGCATCCCACTGTCACGCGTGAAGGTGTCATTACCCAGCCGGATGTGGACCGCACCACAGCCAAAAAATGCGTATTATTTGTGTGCACGGGCAACAGCTGCCGCTCGGTCATGGCGGAATATTTGCTTAAAGCCAAATTGATCGCCCGTGAAGACGTGGAAGTCCACTCGGCGGGGACCAGTGTCTTTTTTAAGTCCGCGGCGAGCCAGGAGACCATCGCGGTCTTAAGGGAACGCGGGATCAATGCCGCGGCGCATATTTCAAGGCCGCTGGGAGGCATTATGCTTAAAAAATCAGATTTGATCTTTGCCATGACCAGGGCCCATCGCGCGCAGATCCTGGAACGTGTTCCGTCGGTGGAAAAAAGGGTCTATCTCTTAAAGGAATTCGGGAAGACCCATCGGGGGATCGAGGAAGATTTGGACGTGCCTGACCCCATCGGACAGCCGCACAGTGCCTACCAGGAATGCCTGTTGACCATCAATGAGGCGATTGAAAAGATCGAGGAGTTGCTTTGATGAAAATATTTGTAGGGTCGGACCATCGCGGTTTTCAATTGAAGAAAAGCGTTGATGATACTCTAAAAGGCCTGGGCCATGAAGTGATGGATTTGGGCACGTTTACCGACAGCATTTCCTGTGATTATCCACAGATAGCTTTACAGGTGGCCCGTGAAGTAGTGCACAACCCCGGCAGCCGGGGGGTCCTTTTGTGCAAGTCCGGCATAGGGCAGTCCATCGCCGCGAATAAAGTACCCGGAATATATGCCGCCCTTGTTTATAACAAAGAAGCGGCGGCGCTCTCCAGGCAACATAATGACAGCAATGTGTTGGTATTGGGTTCTAATTTTGTGAAAAGTGCCAATATGGTGCAGATCATTAAAATCTGGTTATCAACCGCCTTTGAAGGCGGACGGCATTTGAAACGTAAAAAACAGATCCAAAAAATAGAAAGGGAGTTTTCCAAATGACATGAGGACATGAGTTACGGAACGTAACTCATAAGTCCGAATGTCACCCCCGAATGCTTTAATCGGGGGTCCAGTTATGCGGAGAAGATATGAAAAATTATTTACAAACAGTTGATCCTCAAATTTTTGAGATCATCCAGCAGGAGCTCAAACGCCAGAAAAATAACCTTGAGTTGATCGCCTCGGAAAACATCGTGTCCCCCGCGGTCTTGGAAGCCGCAGGAAGCGTATTGACCAATAAATACGCGGAAGGCTATCCCGGCGCGCGTTGGTATAACGGCTGTGAATTTGTCGACGAGGTTGAGAGCCTGGCCATTGCCCGCGCCAAGGAACTTTTCGGCGGGGACCATGTCAACGTGCAGGCGCATTCCGGCTCACAGGCCAATACGGCGGTATATATGTCGGTGTTAAAACCGGGTGATACGGTCTTAGGTCTGGACCTGGCCTGCGGAGGGCATTTGACCCATGGTTTAAAGATCAATATTTCCGGACGATTGTATAATTTTGTTTCCTATAAAGTTGACCAAAAAACCGAACTGATTGATATGAATGAAGTCGAGCGGTTGGCCGTGGAACATAAACCCAAAATGATCGTGGCCGGATATTCGGCCTATTCCAGGGTCCTGGATTTCGAGCGTTTCCGCGCCATCGCAGATAAGGCCGGTGCGTATTTATTCGTGGATATGGCCCATTTTGCGGGCCTTGTCGCGGCAGGCCTGCACCCGAACCCTGTGCCGTATTCCCATTTTGTGACCACCACGACCCATAAGACCTTGCGCGGGCCCCGCGGAGGGATGATCATCTGCAAGGCGGAATTTGCCAAAAAGATCGACTCTGCCATTTTCCCCGGCATCCAGGGCGGGCCTTTGATGCATATTATCGCAGCCAAAGCCGTGGCATTTAAAGAGGCATTGTCCCCGGAATTTAAGCTTTATCAAAAACAAATTATTGCCAATTCCCAGGCTTTTGCCAAGGCGATGGCTTCTAAAGGATTTCGTATCGTGTCAGGAGGAACGGACAACCATTTGTTCATGGCGGATTTGCGTCCCAAAAAGATAACCGGGAAAGACGCGGCAGCGCTTTTAGACCGCGTGCAGATCACCGTCAACAAAAACCTGGTCCCCTTTGACACGGAACCCCCGGCGATCGCCAGCGGCATCCGTATCGGTACACCGGCCATCACCACCCGCGGGATGAAAGAAGCCCAAATGCTCGACATAGCGGGATTGATCGACCGTTGCGCGCTTAACCGGGACAATGAAACGGAATTAGAAAAGATCCGTCTGGAAGTTGAGCGGTTGGCCCAGGAATTCCCAATTTATAAGGATAGGGGATAGGGGTTAGGGATTAAAAATTAGGTATTTGGGATGAATGAGAAAATTATTTTATTAAATATAACCAGCCCCAATTCCCTAACCCCTAGACCCTTTTGTCAAAATTATGAGATGCCCGTCCTGCGGCTATAAAGGCACCAATGTGATGGATTCCCGCCTTAACAGCGATGGGACATCCATCCGCCGCCGGCGCCAATGCGCCAAGTGTGAAGAGCGCTTCACCACTTACGAATATATTGAAGTGGTGCCTCTGATGGTCGTCAAGCGCGACGGCCGCCGGCAGCCTTTTGACCGCACGCGCATCCTCAATGGGTTGGTCAAGGCCTGCGAGAAGAGGCCTGTCAGCGTTGAGCAGATTGAAGCCATGGTGGATGATATCGAGCATACCATCCGCAAGAGATACGACCGTGAAATTTACTCCAAAGACATCGGTGAGATGATCATGAACCGTTTGTCCAATTTAGATGAAGTGGCGTATGTGCGTTTTGCCTCTGTCTACCGCCAGTTTCGCGACGTCAACCAGTTTATGAGCGAGTTACAGACGATCTTGTCAAAAAATAAAATCAAAAAGCTTAAAAAACAGAAAGCTAAGAAAATATGATCCAAGTTGAATTATCCAGAATCATCATTGATGAAAAGCGCCAGGACCAGGTGATCGTGCTTAAGGAAAAAGACGGGGAGCGCCAGATCCCGATCGTCATCGGTTTTATGGAGGCTTCCTCCATCAAGATCAAGATCTCAGGCGTGGACGTGCCCCGGCCCATGACCCATGACCTTTTAGTCAATATCATGGATGCTTTAGGCGGCCGTCTGGAGCGTGTGATCATTGATAAGCTTGTCAACAATACCTTCCATGCCAAAATGGAAATTAAATCCAAAGAGGGCCAGATCAAGATGATAGATGCCCGTCCCTCCGACAGTATTGCCATGGCCGTGCGTTTCAAAGCGCCGATTTTCGTGGCGGATGAAGTCCTGCAAAAATCTTCGTTGCCTCAGCCATAATTATAACAAGAAGCCTTACGATGACCAAAAAATTTGGCCTTTTGCCGTTGTTGACTTATTATCCTCAATTATCTTTTCTGCGCGGCGCGCTTAAAGGCAGTCCGGCCCATGTATTTTTGGTAGGAGGGGCCTTGCGCGACTATTATCTTGACCGCCGGGGGAATGATTTTGATTTTGCCGTTGATGGCGGGGCCATTGCCTTGTCCCGGCAATTGGCCCGCCGGATCAAAGGTGCCTTTGTTCTGCTTGACCGCGAACATGGCTCTGCGCGGGTGGTCAAAAAACAGGATGGGGGCATTTGGACCTTTGATTTTACCGATTGGCGGGGCACAAACCGCGGCCGAGGGGGGCCGGGCATCCAGAAAGATCTGGGCTTAAGGGATTTTACCATTAACGCGCTGGCCATGGATATTTTGGGAGCAAACCCTGCAGCCACGAATATTCTGGAGATCAAAGGGTCCTTGCGGGACTTAAAAGCGGGCGTGGTGCGCATGGTGACCCCTAAGGTTTTTAAGGATGATCCTTTGAGACTATTACGCGCCTTTACTTTACGGGCCACCCTTGGTTTTAAAATGGATGCGCATACCCTGGTACAAATTAAAAAAGATTCCCATTTAATTTCCGCGGTTGCTGCGGAAAGGATACGTGAGGAAATTTTTAAAATCCTGGCCGCACCCCGCGCGCATGCAACATTGTCCGGCATGGACAAGATTGGCTTGTTACCCCAAGTCATCCCGCAGATAACGGTCATGTACGGCGTCCATCAGGGCGGTCATCATCATTTGGATGTGTGGCGGCATTCTTTGGATGTGATATTCAATTTAGAAAAATTTATTGAAGAAATGAGCGGGGACAAGCGCACCAAGGCTTATTTGCAGGAAACTATCGGCGGCGGGCATACGCGTTTGGCGCTTTTGAAGATGGCGGCTTTATTGCATGATATTGGAAAACCGGAGACCCGCCGGCAAGAAAAAGGGCGCATGACCTTCCACACCCATGAACACGCGGGAGAACGCATCACCCGGCAGGCCGCCAAACAATTGAAATTGTCGGTTAAAGAACGTTTCTTTTTGGAAGATGCGGTGCGCATGCATTTAAGGCCGGGTTATTTATCAAATTTTAAACGTCCCAGCGAAAAAGCCATATTCCGGTATTTGCATGACACCAAGGATGAAGCAGTGGCCCTTGCGGTTTTGAGCTTGGCAGATCAAGCAGCCACTCGCGGAGCGTCGACTACAAAAGCAAAACATAAGCATCATGCCAAGATTTGCCACATGCTCATCGAACGCTATTTTAAACTTAAAGAACAAAAGCCCAAACAACGCCTGTTAACAGGCCATGATCTGATCAAGGTCTTAAAATTAAAACCTTCAGAATTGTTCGGAAAAATCCTTTCCAAAGTTGAAGAGGCCGCAGCATTAGGTAAAATTAAAACAAAGGTAGAGGCCTTGGCTTTAGCCCGTAAATTAAGGCCGTCATCCTGAGCGAAGCGAAGGATCTCAACAAAATTAATTTTTTAAGAGTTTCTTCACCTATGCGATTATACAAACTCAACGAATCCGTCTTTAGCATCAAAGGCAACACTTCCGGATTTTTAAACGGTATCACTTCCAATACCCCGGACGCCCCGCAGAATGCCTTTTTAAACCAGCATGGGCGCATCATCGCCACCTTCCGCCAGAAAAAGATCAGCGATGTTGAATTCTTGATCAGTGTGCCCACGATCACCAAGGACAATCTTTTAAAGCACCTGGAGCGTTATGCGAAATTAAGCCATGTGAGCATAAATCCGATCTCCCAAAGCACCTATATCGATCTAGACACCGCCCAAACCGTATGGCCCCCCCAAGACCACGCCAACAGTATCAGCGATGAGGAATTCACACTTTTTCGTCTCAAGAATAATATTCCTTTGATGGGAGTTGATTACCAGGCCGGTGAATTTATTCTCAATGTCCATGAGCAGGATTATGTTTCTTACACCAAAGGCTGTTTTTTAGGCCAGGAGCCGGTGGCCAAGGTCCATAACCGCGCCCAACCTTCCCGCCGGCTGGTCGTTGAATATGAAGACCGGTGTTCACCCCAGGAAGCCGCCCAAATGACCTCCAAAATAACAGACCCCAAAACCGGCCGCCCCAAAGGATTTATTTTCTCACCCTTGCCCCATCGGTAATAACTGGTTATAATTAGAGCCATGAGGCTGTGCCGGTTTATTATTATATTGCCTTTGTTGTGGTGGGGCTTTGACGCCGGGGCCCAGGTCACTCAAGGGGCTTCATCCTTGCCGCCGGAGCAATGGGAATTGACCTTGGATGTGATTAAATCCAGGGCCCAGACCCTGGTGATTGAAAATAATGGATTGCAGGCTGAAAACCGGCAGTTGATGGAGCAGGTGCAAAAATTACAGCAATCGATCAATGACCAGCAGTTTAACAATAAACAGCTGGCCGGTTATATCAAAGAGCGCGACGGCCGGACAGACCAGCAGGTGCGTATCGGGGAATTGACCCGGATCATTAAAATAAAAAAAGAGCAGGCCAGGATTTTTGACGGACAATTGGGGAATTTGCAATGGAAGAAGTCGGACATGGACCGCAAGATACAGCAATCGAAATATGTGATCTCGGACATAGAACTCCATCAGCAGGCCCAAAAAGAGAAAGTCCCCGCGCCTCCAATTGATGAAGGCCAGCCGGTGGACAATCAGTTGGTTGAATTACGCAAACAGCTCGAAGACGGGAACAAGCAGGAAGTCCTCCTGGAAAACGAATTGGGGGCCCTAAAAACCGGCGGGAAGACCCAAAATTTGAATGTGGACGCCATAGAGTCGGACAATAAGCAGCTTGAAGCCCGCCTGGATTTTTTGCGGTTACGGAAATTGCAACAGGTCAACAAGTCTTCCGATACCCTCCAGGCCCAGGCGAATGGGCGCAGGTACAATGAGCTTAAAAGACGCAAAGACGAACTCGAGGCCGATATCAGCGCTTATGAGTCGCGCTTGGATGAATTAAGGGAATCTTCCCTGATGGCCTTGTCATGGCCGGTCAAAAAAAAGAAATTGGTCCATGACATGGTGCAGACAGATGCCCGTAATAACCAGTTGCGCGAAAAGATCAAGGTTCTGCGTGAAGATATTGATATATTAAGGGACCAGGTGGCCAAATTAGAACGCCGGGTGGATTTTGTCAAGGGCAAGTAAGCCGCTAAATGCAGCTTACTCCTGAAAAACTGTTTTTCAGGTTTTTTAAGGGGGTTCCATAATGTGTTGTTAGAAAGTACAATAAGGAGCTTGTATGTCTAAAGTGAAAGCAATTTCGTCTGCAACAGTGCGTGCCTTGATCGAGGTGTCGATCACGCCCCAAAAGGACGTTGGTTTTGACAGCATCGCCGAGAGGATTTACAGCCATCCCGAGGTCAAAAGCTGTTATTTACTGTCCGGCGGTTATGATTTGTTGGTGGTTGTCGAGGGGGAAAGCATACACACGGTGGCGGATTTTGTCGCCGCGAAACTTTCATCCATGGCCAATGTGCGCCAAACAGCCACGCATTTTTTACTGCGTAAGTACAAAGAAGAGGGACAGGTCTTTAAACATCCAAAAAATGAACGCAGGCAGAACATTTCGTATTAGAATTTAGTGTCATTGCGAGGAGCGAAGCGACGAAGCAATCTTTTTTAAAAAGATTGCCACGCCCTTAAAAGCAGGGCTCGCAATGACACGTAATTATTGAAGGAAGTAAATGAGGATTTCTAAACGTGTTGACCGATTAGCCCCCTCAGGCATCAGGGCTTTTTTTGATTTAGTGCTGGGCATGAAAGACGTCATCTCCTTAGGTGTCGGAGAACCGGATTTCGTCACCCCCTGGCACGTGCGCGCGCGGGCCATTGAGTCCCTCGAACAAGGGTATACCTCGTACACTTCCAATAAGGGCATGATCGAACTGCGAAGCGGGATCGCCGCGTTTTTAAAAAAACGCCATGGCCTTGACTATGATCCCCAAGAGGAGATTTTGATCACCGTCGGGGTCAGTGAGGCCCTGGATTTGGTGATGAGGGCCCTTTTGAATCCCGGCGACAAGATCTTGGTCCCCGAGCCCTGCTACGTGGCGTATGGTCCGGTGGTGGAATTAGCGGGCGGCGAAGCTGTATTTTTAAGAACGACCGTCGAAACCGGTTTTAAAGTGACACCGCAACAAATCGATAAAGCCGCGGGGTCTGGGGTGCGCGGCATTTTATTGGGCTATCCCTGTAATCCCACAGGGACTTCCTATAATAAAAAAGAGCTGGAAGCGATCAGCCGTGTCGTCAAAAAACATGATATGCTGGTCATTAGCGATGAGCTTTATGATGAATTGACCTATGATTTCGAACACACGCCGATGGCCACCTTGCCTTCGATGCGTGAGAGGGTCATTTATCTTAACGGTTTTTCCAAAAGCTATGCCATGACGGGTTTTCGTGTCGGTTATGCCTGCGGGCCCGCGGACATCGTGGGGGCCATGACCAAGATCCATCAATACACCATGCTCTGCGCGTCGATCACCGGCCAGTTGGCGGCCATTGAGGCCATCAAGAATTCCGCCAATGATGTGCTGTCCATGAAAAAAGAGTACGACCGCCGCCGCCGTTTTATCGTCGGCGCTTTAAATGAGATCGGGCTTTCCTGCCATATGCCGCAAGGGGCTTTTTACGCGTTTCCCTCGATTAAAATGACGGGAGAGACTTCCATGGATTTTGCCAAAAATTTGCTGTTACAGCAAAAAGTGGCCCTGGTGCCGGGCGATGCTTTTGGCCGAAGCTGCAGCCATCATGTCAGGATTTCATATGCTTCAAGTTACGACAACCTTAAAGAAGCTGTTCTTCGCATTGAAAAATATTTAAAGAAAAAACAGATTACCGCGCCTTAAAAAAAGGCCCGTGATGATATTCATTGTTGGAAAGGAGCATTATGCGCAAAGAGCATGCGTCAAAAATTTCACGTAAAAAAGAAGATATTGATTTTGAGATCGCTTTTTATGAGAACATTATCAAGGACACCCCCAATTTCATAGAGGCGCTGGGCGCCATCGGGGACTTGTATACCAGGGCAGGACTGTGGCAAAAAGGCCTGGACGTGGACCTAAAACTTTCCCGTCTGAGGCCGGAGGACGCCCTGGTGTTTTACAATTTGGCCTGTTCTTACGCCTTGCTTAACCAAACCCGCGCGGCCCTGGGGGCCTTGACTAAGGCCATAGAATATGGTTATGATGATTTTGAGCATTTAAAGGGTGACGTGGACTTGGACAACTTGCTTAAAGATGAACATTTTCAGCAATACATCAAACAGCTGGAAAAAAAGAAAAAGCCCACCAAGCACGCATGAAACAATATCGTCAAGAATTATGGTTCAATACCAAGACCCGCAGGGCCTATATCAATATCACCCCGCAGGTGCAGGCGGCCATTGATCAAAGCGGCATCCAAGAGGGGCTGTGCCTGGTCAACGCCATGCATATCTCCGCCAGTGTTTATATCAACGACGATGAGGGCGGGCTTTTGCAGGATTATGATGCCTGGCTCGAGAAATTGGCGCCCCATGCGCCCGTTTCCCAGTATAAGCACAACGATACAGGCGAAGACAACGCGGACGCGCATTTAAAGCGCCAGGTGATGGGCCGCGAGGTGGTCGTCGCCGTCACCCGTGGCAAACTGGATTTCGGCCCCTGGGAGCAGATTTTTTACGGCGAATTCGACGGCCGGCGGGCCAAGAGGGTGCTGGTCAAGGTCATTGGAGAATAAATTTGTAAATTGTGATTTCAGAGAGGAGGAACAGCATGAGTTTAGTGGTTTTAGGTACGGTGGCTTTGGACCATGTCAAAACACCTTCGGGTTCAAAAAAAGACATGCTGGGCGGGTCAGCCGCGCATTTTGCCATGTCCGCCCGGCTTTTTACGGACGTGCATATGGTGGCGGTGGTCGGGAAAGATTTTCCCAACAGGCATTTGGATTTTTTAAGCAGCAAAGGCATCGACCTTTCTTCACTTAAAATAAACAAAGGCAAAACTTTCCGTTGGAGGGGCGAATATAAAAAAGGGGACTTGAATACGGCGTTGACACTGGCGACGGAATTAGGGGTTTTACAGGGCTATGTGCCAGATTTAAAGGAGCACCAAAGGAACACGCCCAATATTTTTTTGGCCAATTTTGATCCGGACCTGCAAATACAGCTTTTCAAACATTTGAGGTCTCCCCGGTTGATCGGTTTAGACAGCATGAATTTATGGATCACGCATAAACAAAAATCACTGCGCCGGTTAATGAAGATGGTGCATTTGTTTGTGGCCAATGATAGCGAGGCCAGGGCGCTTTCCGGAGAAAATAATTTGATCATGGCCGCCAAACGCCTCAGGGCCATGGGGCCGCGGATGATCGTCATAAAAAAAGGCGAGCATGGCGTGTTATTTTACAGTGACCAGGTGATGTTTTCTTTTCCGGCCTATCCGGTCGAGAAAGTCGTAGACCCCACCGGTGCCGGCGATACCTTTGCCGGCGGTCTTATGGGGTATTTAAGCCGATCACCCAAGCTTGACGATAAAAGCCTGCGTAAGGCATTGTTGTATGCCACGACGGTCGCTTCCTTCAATGTGCAGGGCTTTGGCATGGCCCGCACAGCCTCTTTGTCTTTGCGCGAAGTGGAAGAGCGCATGAAAACATTGATCAAATATTTTGCGCTTACATAATAAGGAAACAACGTGAAAATAATCGGACTTTTGGCGGCAGTCCTCTTGCCATTTTTTAATATCCCTTTGATCATCAAAATTATCCGTCGCCGCTCTTCGATGGACATATCGATGAGTTGGGTGATGGGGGTGTGGATATGCTCGATATTGATGGCCCCCTCGGGTTTTACGTCCAGGGACATGGTCTGGCGCTGTTATAATATCGTCAATTTGATTTTATTTACAGGGGTGGTCATCGTTGTTTGGAGATATCGAAAGAAACATGGATAAAAAATTAAAGAGCGGCATGGTGGCCATTGTCGGCAGGCCCAATGTGGGCAAGTCCACCTTGCTAAATGCCGTTTTGGGTGAAAAGGTATCCATCGTATCCAACGTGCCCCAAACCACACGCCATCAGATCAGGGGCATCCACACCGACGAGCGCGGCCAGATCGTTTTTATCGACACCCCGGGCATCCACGCCGGCCGTGATAAACTCGATAAATACATGGACCGGGCCTCTTTAGGGAGCATTGATTCTGTGGACGCGGTCATTCACATGGTGGATGCCAGTGAAAAAACCGGCCTGGAAGAAAAACACGTGGTCAGCCGTCTTAATAAATGCGGCAAGCCCATCATCGTGGGTCTAAACAAGATCGATATCACCAAGGGCAAATTTGTCCCTGAGTATATCCAACTTTGGGAAGAAATCCGCGGGGTGCCGATGACCGCAATGAATGATTTGACCTTGTTCCCCCTCTCCGCCCTTAAAGGCACCAATGTCAAGAAATTGGTTGATCTTCTATTCGAGCAAATGCCCACGGGCCCCCTTCTTTACCCGATCGACGCGATCACGGATTTTCCCAAGCGCATGGCCATGGCGGACTTGATCCGGGAGAAATTGTTCCTCTTGATGCGCGAAGAAATACCTCATTCCATTGCCGTGATCATTGAAAGCGTTGGCCCCAAGCGCGCGAAAGTTTTGCATATCCGGGCGGCCATATTAGTTGAACGGGAATCCCAGAAAGAAATCGTCATCGGCCGCGCGGGCGCCATTTTAAAGCAGGTGGGCACCGAGGCACGCCGTGACCTGGAAGAATTAGTCGACGGCAAGGTCTTCCTTGAACTTTTTGTCAAGACCGCCTCGCACTGGCGCGAAGATTACTCCACCCTTGAAGAAATGGGATTCGTTTTTAGCGATATATGAGTGTCATTGCGAGGAGTGAGTGAAACGAACGACGAAGCAATCTCTTTTAGACAATGATCAAATTGCCCAGGTGATCAAACTTCTCAAGATCGCCATGCGCGATCTGCCTGACCCTTCGGTGACCCTGGTCGGCAAGAAATTCAAAAGCCCGTTTCTGGTGCTTATTTCCTGTCTATTGAGCCTGCGGACCCGCGATGAAACCACCTTACCCGCCTGCGAACGCCTGTTTGCCCGTGCGGACACGATGCAGGGCATGCTTAATATTCCCGTCGCTGAAATTCAAAAACTGATCTACCCGGTGGGCTTTTATAAAACCAAGGCCCTGCGCATCCATGATATATGCGATGATTTGATCCATCGCTTCGGGGCCAAAGTCCCGGATGACCTGGAACTGCTTTTAACACTTAAAGGGGTTGGTCGCAAAACCGCGAATTTGGTCTTGACCGAAGGGTTTGGCAAGCAGGGGATTTGTGTGGACACCCATGTGCACCGTATTTCCAATCGCCTGGGGTATATCAAAACCAGGACGCCCGAAGAAACGGAATTCGCTTTAAGAAAAAAATTGCCGCCAAAATATTGGATTGACTATAATGCCTTACTGGTGACCTGGGGGCAGAATGTTTGCAAACCCATTTCTCCGGTCTGCTCCTCTTGCCCGGTCAAAAGTATCTGCCAACGCGTAAACATCGGCATCAGCCGTTAATAAAACTATTCCTCAGATTGCACGATTATCATTGCTAATTTTTGCAGATCATGGTATCCTTAAGTAGGAAAGTAGGAATAAGTAGGAAATTTACTTAATGGGTGTCCAATTGAGGAGAAATATATGGTGACCAGGATGAGAGAAAAGGGACAGGTAACAATTCCGGCGAATATTCGGGAATCGCTGCATTTATCCAGGGATTCCGTATTGTCCGTGGCCAGGGTAGGGGATGGGATTCTTTTGACCCCTAAACCTTCGGTTTTTGAACAAGTTTCAGAGAAATTTACCAAAGCAGCTAAGTCCAAAGGAATAACATTGGATAATCTTTTAAAAGATCTTAAGAAAATCCGGCACAAAGATTCTTAATGGCTGTTCCCCAATACAGAATTTTTTTTGATACCAGCGCGTATATCGCTGCTTTGATCTCTCCTAAAGGAGCGGCAGGAGAACTTGTTCGTTTGGTTGAGGCAGGTATCCTTCGTATGGTTGTTTCTCAAGAAGTCATCATAGAAGCCGACAGGGTATTATCAGTGAAATTTCCGGAATTAATCCAGGAAAACAGAAGGCTTTGGCAACTTCTGGCCCCGGAAATCACTCCAGACCCCACAACAAATCAAGCCAAGTTGTTTTTGGAAAGACTGCCCAAGGGGGATGCGAACATTTTGTGTTCCGCACATTTGGCGAAAGTTTCTGCGTTTGTCACTTGGAATACCCGAGATTTTATGGGAAAAAATATTATATCACTTGTTGATTTTCCTATTGTGGTGCCAGCCGACGGCCTTAAACTTTTCAGGAAATGGGTGGAGCCATTTTTAGGGTGAGTTTGTAATGGGCTGGAATTGAAAATTTTTATAGCAATTTGGTGTATTTTTGATAAATTGGATATAAATATGGGTAAAATGGTGGGGATTACATACGATTTAAAGAGCGACTGGCTGGGGTCCCAGGATGACCCGATTGACGCAGCTGCCGAGCTCGACGGGCAAAAGACGATTGAATGCCTTAAAACTGCTTTGGAATCAGCCGGGCATAAGGTCATCTTGATCGGCGGGGCCCGCCAGCTTATCAGTCGCTTGGCCCGCGGGGATTTGAAAGTCGATATTGTCTTGAATATTTCCGAAGGCTTTAAGGGACGCAACCGCGAATCACAGGTACCTGCTATTTTGGAACTGTATAATGTCCCTTTTGTCGGCGCTGACGCGCTGACCTTAGGGGTCACCTTGGATAAAGTGATTGCTAAAAAATGTTTTATCGCGGAAGGGATCCCCACGGCGCGTTATTTTAAAGCCACCCTTGATGACGATTTGTTTGATTTAAATACTATCGGTTTTCCTTTGTTCGTCAAGACCTTGCATGAGGGTACTTCCAAAGGGATCACCCAAGCGTCACGGGTGGAGAATTTTAACCAGCTCAAAGCACAGGTGGAGCATATCAACCGCAATTATAAGCAACCGGCCCTGGTTGAGGAATTTATTAAAGGCACGGAGTTTACCGTCGGTGTTATAGGAAACAATCCGCCGCAAGCCATGCCGGTGGTGCAATACGCGATTGCCGGGCAGACCCGGTTGGGAAATGAGTTTTATTCTTATAACCATGTGGTTGAAAGATCGGTGGAATATATTTGTCCGGCACGCATTGATGAGAAATTGGCCCTGTGCCTGCAGGATTTGGCGGTGCGCGCTTACAAGGCGGTTGACTGCCGTGATTTCGGGCGAGTGGATTTTCGCGTGGATGAATCGGGAAACCCTTATGTGCTGGAGATCAATCCTTTGCCGAATTTAAGCCCTGACGATGTGTTCGTACTTTTTGCCCGTGTTAAAGGAATGTCGTATAATCAGATCATCAATAAAATCATGGATGAAGCCCTGGCGCGTTTAGGGCTTGTCCGAGAGGCCGTTCCTCTAAAATAAATATTTTTTAAGGAAACGGCACCTCTCTGGGAGTAACATAAAAGTAATATTAACGGAAGGAAGCGTACAAAAAATGAGCCCGGTTTCCACGATCATTAAAGAAGAAATGGCCGCATCTTCAGGCGGACCCAATATTCCTTTGTCCCCCGAAGAACAACGTGTCATCAAATTATTTCCCGGTGCGACGTTAGCCGATTGGGAAGATTGGCGTTGGCAGATCAGAAACCGCATACGCACGCTTGACCAAATATCCAAGCTGATGACATTGACTCCTCACGAAGAGCGCGGGGTCAAGGGGGCAGGGGATAAATTGACCATGTCCATCCCGCCGTATTTTGCCGCCCTGATCGACGAGAATGATCCGGGATGCCCCATCCGTTTGCAGTCGGTCCCGCTGGATTATGAATTTGAGACCACCCCGGATGAAATGCTGGACCCTTGCGGAGAAGACAAGAATTCCGCGGTGCACGGCCTGGTGCACCGTTATCCGGACCGCGTGCTTTTTTTAGTCAATGAGATGTGCGCCATGTACTGCCGTTATTGCACCCGTTCACGCATGGTCGGCGACGGCAACCACACGCTTAACACATCCACCTATGACGCGGCGCTCAATTATATCCGCGCCCATAAAGAGATCCGCGATGTGTTGATCTCCGGCGGAGACCCCTTGACCTTGGGCGACCGCATGCTGGAATATTTGATCTCTTCCGTGAAAGCCATCCCGCACGTGGAATTTGTGCGCATCGGGACACGCATCCCGGTGACCTTGCCCCAGCGGATCACGCCGGAGTTGATCGCCATGTTCAAGAAATATTCACCCCTTTGGATGAGCGTCCATTTTAACCATGCCAAGGAAGTGACCCCGCGCGTGGCGCATGCCTGCAACATGATCGCCGATGCCGGCATTCCCATGGGCAGCCAGACCGTGCTCTTGCGCGGTGTCAATGATTCCCCGGAGGTCATGAAAAAGCTTTTCCATGAGCTTTTAAAGATCCGGGTGCGGCCCTATTACATTTACCAGTGCGACCCGATCGTCGGCTCCAGGCATTTTAGGACCACCGTCGAAACAGGCATTAATATCATCCAGAATTTGCGCGGGCATACCACCGGCTACGCGGTGCCTACCTATGTGATCGACGGGCCCGGGGGCGGCGGAAAGATCCCTATCAGTCCGGATTATCTGGTCTCCAAGGAAAATGGAAGGTATACGTTGCGTAATTTCGCGGGAGAACTATACACCTACGTCGATCCCACGTATTAAAATAAAATCATTCCCGGTGCTGACCGGCAAGTTACTTTCTTCAGCGGTGACCTGGGCTTGCATCTGCAGCACGGCTGCGGCCCAGGATTTTGGGACATTCCCTACCACGGACAGGACCGCGGCCGTCAACGCCGCTTTAGATTCTCTCGAGTCTCCTTCGCCTCGATTTTCAACGCCTTCTTCACCCCAAGTTTCTCCGCCGCCGTCTTCCGGCAATTCTTTTAAAATCAGCGGGGAAGCGCGTACAGCCGTAGGTGTCTATTCCAGCGGGAATGCAGTGTTCACCCGTGCCAATGCCGATCTGGATGAAAAAAACTGGCGGATACTTTCGTCTGACGCGCTTAACAACAACATCAATACATATGACCCTGCGATCTATTCCCGTTTGAAGCTCGTGATGGATGCGTCCGTTGCGTCCGCGGTGGTGTCCGTGCATTTGAATGTCAGTGTTGATCCCTGGAGTTATACGGGCAAAAGCAATACCCAGCTTGTCAACGGCCAAGGGAGCGATTCGGCAAAGGTCCAATATCTTTTTTGGGGCAATACCGGCTACACGGTCAATACGATCGTCAACACCCTTCAAAACGGGGACTCTTTCGCCTTGCCTGAGATCAAGGCCCACGGCAACACGGTCCCGGCGACTGGCGTCACTTCCAATTTCGGCAACATCTTTAATATCCCGAGCGCAAAAATAAATTACAGCTTCCAGCCTTTCAGGGAGGCGTGGGTCGACATCAAGGCCTCGGACTATGGCACCATACGTATTTTCCCGATCGCTTATGAAGACCAGGCCTTGACCACGGACGATCCTTTAAAACTTTCCAATAACAGGGAGTGGTGGGAACAAAGCCCATGGACCAACAGCTGGCAGCAGGGGACCCTAAATAGCGGTGCCAGTCCGGTGGATTTTACCAAAGGGCAATGGGACGATACGCTGTCTTTCTTTACCAAGGACAGCGACGGCCAGCGTTTGACCGCCCTGCGCGGGGTGTCCCTGGACATGGCCCCCGGGGATGAGACCTCCCTGAAAGCCACGATTGCCAGCCCCAAGACCCTTTGGCAGGATTACGGCGTTTTCACGGCCTTGCCTGCCAGCGCGCGTCTTAAACAAATGATCGGCGAGTTATTTTATATAGGTGCCGTGGGGGACATGCACCAGGGTTTTGCCAACGGTCAAAGGGACGCTGAAAATTTTACCGGCGGTGTGGACACCGGTTTCATGCCTTTTAAAGCCCTGAAGGTCAGCGCTGAATACAGCGCTTCCCAAAGCCGTTATGATACAAGATCCACCCAATTCGCCAGCAAAACCAAGGGAAATGCCTATTTTATGTCGCTGGAATCCACCTCCAATCCCCAGGACATGCTCCAAAAAGATTATTTTGGTTATCTGGCCCAGGACCCGTCTGATAATTTTTATAAGACCAGGGTTTATTTCGCCCGGATGGACCAAGGGTTCGAATCGAGCCTTTCTAATTATCATCAAACCCGCGACGATAGTTTCTGGAGCGACCACCTGACCTTTTATCCTTCGAATTACCGCTATTTACCCGGTGTGGCGCCGGGCTTTTCCGAGTACGACCTGGAGCCTTTTGCCATCGGCAACGGCATTGATTACGGCCGCACGGCCTTCGGCTGGCGGGGGGACACGGACCTGATGGGTGGAAAACTCCACGGGCTGGCGGACATCAGGCATGTAACGGACAATGACGGCAATAATATCGAAACCGTGTCCCGCACCGAGTGGACGCTTAAAGCCACCGATAAGCTTACCGCCAAGGCCCTTTTATTATGGCATGATCTGCCAAAGACGGTCCAAGGGGTGGACCCTTTTGTGACAGACGGGGTCACCGGGCAAAATTTGGTCAATACCACGGTCGTCGGCGGAGAAGACCCCAGCCTTAAAACAGGTTCTATGGGGGCCCGTTATGAGCTCACGTCATGGGCGGCATTGAACGGCGTGTGGGAATACAGCAATGATGAGACTTTAGGGTCCAATGATTTTCCCCGGGGGGATTTGAACAGTTCCAGTTTTGCCACCTATACCCAAAACGGGAAAACCTACCGCGCAGTACTTCCTTTTTTGTACGATCAGAGTTATTTCGAACAGGCGCCATATCCCTACCATCATGTTTTCAAGACAGGTCTGGAATTAAACCCGTATGAAAAATGGCACGTTTATCTGGATTATACCCGCAACCCTGATAAATTCGCCGGGAATATCGATGACAATATGGGCCATTACGGAGTTGAGACGAGCTTTGTGCCTAGCCCCAAGATTGGTTTTTTTGCCAGGTATACTTTTTCCCAGGGGTATGATATCAACCGTTTGGTCAATGACCAGCAGTTGGATTTCCGGGGATATAATAATTTCTTTTTCGAGACACGCATGGTCTTGCCTAAAGATGTGACCATGTCCATCCAGTACGGGGTGGGACCGGCCTACAATGTGCAAACTTCCACCACGAACCCAAGCCTGACATATTACTCCACCGCGGTCCTGCAGACCCAGCATATTGTCCGCATCGTTTTTGACAAGAAATTCTAAAGCGGCGGGATCTTGACAAGAAAAAAAATTGTGCTATATTAGCACTTATGAGTTGAGAGTGCCAGAATTCTTCAACTCCTTTTATGGCGATTTAAATTAGCAGACAAGACACAAGAGTGCTAAACATAAACCAATAACAAAGCCTAAATCGATGGATATTCAAGTCAGTTAAAAAAGGACAGCCATGAATGAAAACCCTGAAGAAAAACCCTTGGAAAAGTACGGCCGTGATTTGACGGAATTGGCCGCCAAAGACAAATTAGACCCGGTGATCGGCCGCGACGAGGAGATCAGGCGTGTCATCCAGGTGCTTTCACGGCGTACCAAAAATAACCCGGTCCTGATCGGCGAGCCGGGAGTGGGCAAGACCGCCATCGTCGAGGGTTTGGCCCAGAGGATTTTCCGGGGAGATGTCCCCGAAGGGCTTAAGAACAAACGCGTCATTGTCCTGGATATGGGCGCCTTGGTTGCCGGCGCCAAATTCAGGGGAGAATTTGAAGACCGCCTTAAAGCGGTATTAAAAGAAGTGGAGCACAGAAGTGGATCCGTTATTTTATTCATTGATGAGCTACATACAATTGTTGGAGCAGGACGGGCGGAAGGTTCGATGGATGCCTCCAATATGTTAAAGCCCGCGCTTGCGCGCGGGGCTTTGCATTGCATCGGGGCTACCACCTTGGATGAGTACCGCCAATATATCGAAAAAGACGCGGCCTTAGAAAGGCGCTTCGCGCAGGTCATGGTCAATGAGCCCAGTGTCGAAGACACCATTGCCATTTTGCGCGGTCTTAAAGAAAAATATGAAGTGCATCACGGGGTGCGCATCCAGGATTCGGCCATCATTGCCGCAGCCATGCTGAGCCAGCGTTATATCACAGACCGGTTCCTTCCGGACAAGGCCATTGATTTGATCGATGAGGCAGCTTCACGCCTGCGCATTGAAATTGACAGCATGCCCCAGGAACTCGATATTAATGAGCGCGATATCCGCCGTCTGGAGATCGAACGCCAGGCGCTCAAAAAAGAGTCGGATGCCGCATCCAAAGAAAGGCTTAAAAAGATCGACGAGGAATTAAACCGCCTTAAGGAAACGAATAAAACCATGCGCCTGCGCTGGCAGAATGAGAAAAAGGTGATTGACCGCATCCGGGCCATCAAAGCGCAGATAGAAGAAAAGAAATCAGAAGAGATCAAAGCGGAAAAAGTAGGGGACCTTAACAAAGTCGCCGAGATCCGTTACGGGACCCTAGTTGGCCTTAACAAAGATTTAGAAGCCGGCAATAAGGAACTGGCCAAACTGCAAAAAGACGGCGGTTTGCTTAAAGAAGAAGTGGATGACCGGGACGTTATTGAGATCATCGCCAAGTGGACCAAGATCCCGCTTTCAAAATTGATGCAGGCAGAGACGGAAAAACTGGTCCACATGGAAGATGCCTTAAAGAAACGTGTCGTGGGCCAGGATGCGGCCATTGAAGCCATTGCCTCGTGCATCCGGCGTTCGCGCACCGGCCTTTCGGACCCTAACCGCCCGTCGGGTTCTTTTATTTTTGTCGGCCCCACAGGGGTGGGGAAAACGGAATTGGCCAAGTCTCTGGCCTGGTTTTTGTTTGATGATGAAAACGCCATGGTGCGCATTGACATGAGCGAGTACATGGAGAAACATGCCGTGGCGCGCCTGATCGGCGCGCCTCCCGGATATGTCGGTTATGAAGAAGGCGGCCAACTGACCGAAGCCGTACGCCGCAAGCCTTACGCGGTCGTTCTTTTTGATGAGATCGAAAAAGCGCACGGGGATGTCTTTAATGTGCTTTTGCAGATCCTTGACGACGGGCGCCTGACAGACAGCCAGGGAAGGGTCGTTAATTTTAAGAACACGATCGTCATTATGACCTCCAATATCGGCTCCGCTGAAATCGCCGCCCTGGACGACCAAAAAGAGATCGACAACCGCATCCAGGACGCCTTGCGCCGCCATTTCCGCCCGGAATTCCTAAACCGCATTGATGAGATCATTGTATTCCACCGTTTAAGTGTCAAGGAATTAAAGAAGGTCGTGGACATCCAGGTCGCGATCCTGTCCGAACGCCTGAATGCTAAAGGAATTGAATTAAAATTGTCGGACAAGGCCAAAGACCTTCTTGGAAGACAGGGCTATGATCCCGTGTACGGCGCCAGGCCGCTTAAGCGCGTCATCCAGAAATTACTGCAGGACCCCATTGCCTTGCGCATGCTCCAAGGAGAACTCAAAGAAGGGCAGAAAATTACCGTTGACGCCCAGGGGAATGATTTGGTCATAAATTGAAACCCTCAACCCTCCAAACTGGCAAAGTCAGTGAATAATGTTGTATACTTTAGAAACGGAGGGTTTCTATGAAAAAACATTATTCAGTGATTGGCGGCTTTGCTATTTTTGCGGTCATGGTATTGTTTGGCGGCCCTCAGGCTTATGCCCAGGATGCCAACCAATTTAATCAACTGGTCCAAGAAGTCCATATGAATAGAGCTCAATTGGAAGCACAGCTGGGACTTGACCCCAATGCGGACATTTATCCGCATGCGACATGCTATTACGATGATCTAGAAGACCACTATGAGCAAGTGCTCATAATGAGCGATTTTATCGATAAAGGTATTCGTTAAGCAAAAAAATCATGGTAAAATAATTTGCCATGATAAAAGTTTTATCTTTTTTAATCTGCCTATGTCTTTTGGGCGGCAGGGTCTTGGCCGCCGACGCCACCAAGGACGGTTTTTACAATGATTATGATGCCAAGGGCCGCATCATCAGGACGGTGGAATACCGTTATGGTGTCCCCAACGGCCGTTTCCGCAGTTTTTATCCTGACGGCCGCCTCATGGGCTGGGGCGGTTTTTCAAACGGCAGGTTAGAGGGCATGGCCCAAGGCTATTATCCTTCCGGGGTCTTGCGTTTTAAATCTTTTTACATCGACGGAAAATTACACGGGGTCTCCACCCTTTATTATGCCAACGGCCAGCCTAAATCCGAGATCACCTATATCAGAGGGGAACAGGACGGAATGGCCCGTGAATATGATGAGCAGGGCCGCCCGCTCTGGGAGCATCAATTTGTCATGGGCAAGGAACAGGGGTTCGAAAAAGAATTCTATCCCGACGCCCAAGTCAAACGGGAATGGCAGTACAAAAACGGACGGCAAATAGGGATGATGCGTGAATATTATGAGGACGGCAGTTTAAGGGGGATTTTTGATTCCCTTGACGGGAAGAAGAACGGCGGCGGCCAAGAATATTATAAAAGCGGCCAACTGATGCGTGAAGGGATGTATTCTAACGACCAATTAGACGGGGACATCGCCACCTATTATCTGAGCGGGAAGTTATTAAGCAAGGTCCATTACGACCATGGGGTCTTGAATGACGGCCATTGGCGGGAGTTTTATGAAAGTGGTGCCATCCATAATGAGGTCTGCGTGCATAACGGCAAGCAAGAGGGGGAGGTCAAAGAATTATATCCGGACGGGCAAATTAAAATTGAAGGTGTCTACAAAAACGGCAAACGTGAAGGCGAATTCGATACTTACAGGGTCGAAGGTTGGCTGTGGTTTAAAGAGTTTTTTGCGGGTGACCAGCTGGCCAAACGCCAGGAATTTGACGCCAAGGGCGGCCTGGTCATGGAGCAGGTTTTTTACAATCACTAATCTTGCATTAATCATGAACTATGTTATATTATCAAAACTATGGCAAAAATTTTTGATCCCCAAATAGTCAACCCCATCATCACCGGATTTGTCGAAGATTTGATCTCAACGAAGGGAAACCTGGTGTCTTCCAAACCCTTTGAGACCGCCGCTAAAGCCATTGATGAATATGAAGGCCGTATGCGCATCAAAGCCACCGACAAATTTGACGTGGCGGTATATTTGGCTGCGACCAATTTTTATTTAAATAAGGCCGATATGCAAGCACACCGGGCCCGGGGGGCCTTGATCATCTATATGGATATCGAGGTGGCAGACAAGCTTTTTAAAGCTGCCGGGCTTCAAGTGCCTTATGATGAAGATGACGAATCCATGTTGGGGCTCTGCGGCAGCTTGTGCCAATCGATCGCAGATGCCCTCAAAGACCGCCTTGCCGAGGCGGGTTTCCATTCCCTTGAGGTTTCCACCCCTGAGGTCTATAAAAATTCGATTTCGGAAGGTGTTGAATTCAGCAAAGAGCAGGATGAAAAGCAGGAGATTTCTTTTTATTTTTTGAAACATAAAGCCCTGGTCATCGAATGGACCATGGCCCCCATCCCTAAAAAATGAAACTTCAAGGTAAACGCATTTTGATGTTCGTGGACCATCTCTACGAAGACTTGGAGTTAATGTACCCTAAATATCGTTTGATTGAAGAAGGAGCATCGGTCGTCATTGCCGGTCCCAAAGCCCATGAGATTTATAAAGGGAAACATGGCTACCCTTGCAAATCAGATGCCGCTATTTCCGAAGTTGAGGAAAAAGATTTCCATGGCCTTGTCATCCCCGGCGGTTTTGCGCCGGATTCGCTCAGGCGGGATGAAAAAGTAAAAAGCCTGACACGGGCTTTTCACCATTCGGGCAAATTAGTGGCCCATATCTGCCATGCCGGCTGGATCCCGATTTCCGCCGGAATTGTTAAAGGTTTCAAATGCACCTCGACACCGGGCATTAAAGACGACCTGATCAATGCCGGCGCCATTTGGAGCGATGAGCCTCTGGTAATCGACCGTAATCAAGTCACAAGCCGAAGGCCGGATGACTTACCGCAATTTTGTGCAGGAATAATTAAAGTGCTGACGACGTCGAAGTAATAGGGCCTTTCCAAGTCACAAGCCGCCGCCCAGACGACCTTCCCCAATTCTGCACAGGGATCCTGAAAGTGTTATCCGCTTGACAAACGCCGGGTTTTTGGTATACTTTTAGCAGACAGACATTGAGAGTGCTAATTTACAAAATATATGAGCGCTAAACATTCGGATATACAAATTCGTAAAGACCGCATATTGGCCATCGTGATCGGCCGGTATATTAAAACTGTTTCTCCGGTGGGTTCGCAATATATTACGGAAGAACATAATCTCGATGTATCACCGGCCACGGTGCGCAATATTTTGGCGGACCTGGAAGAAGAAGGTTATTTAACGCATCCGCATACCTCTGCCGGCCGCATGCCCACCCAGCAGGGTTATCGCTATTATGTGGACCATCTGATGGATGAGATCCAGCTTTTGGAAGAAGAGAAGCGCAAGATCACTCAGGAATATAAGCGTCATGCCCGTCAACTGGAAGATTTGATGGAAAAGACTTCCCAGGTGATCTCTGACCTGACGCATTATACCAGCATTGTTTCTTTAGATGATGGGGATGGCCATCAGCATAAGGTCATTTGCAAAGGGACAAGTTATGTGGTGGGTTATCCGGACAGCACGGACATTGTCAAGATCCAGGCGATCTTAAAGGTCCTCGAGGAAAAAGAGCGGCTCATGGAGATCATCAACCGCACCCTGGAGAAAAAGATCGAGATCTATATAGGCCATGAAATGGCCCTGAAGGACATGGAAAGCTGTTCACTGGCAATTTCCCATTTTGAAAAAGACGGAATGAAGGGACGTATCGCGGTGTTAGGTCCGACCCGCATGCAGTATGATCGTGTGGTTTCGACCCTCGAGTATATCTCGCAGATCTTAAGCCGTTAAAATAAAAATTATGAACGAGCAAAGCCCCAAACCTCAAGAAGAAATTTTGTCGCAAGAAGTACCGGTAGAAACTGTCACTAAGCAGGCGGATGAGGCGGCATTGCATAAAGATAAATACGTGCGTTTATTGGCGGAATTTGATAATATGCGCAAGCGCTATGAGCGCGAACGCATGGAATTGATCAAATACGCGCATGAAGAAGTGATTGTGGAATGCTTGAAATTGTATGATGACCTGGAAAGATCGCTGTCGGCGTTTAAATCAAAAGAAGGGACGGATGTTAATTTGGTCAAGGGCCTGGAGATGGTTTATAACAATATGAAGGAATTGATGGGCAAATATGAGGTCAAGCCCATTGAATCCAAAGGCAAACCATTTGACCCCAACACCCAGGAAGTTTTGATGCAGCAGGACACGTCAGAATTTCCCGACGGTATCGTAATGGAAGAGTTGGAAAAAGGATACACTTTAGGCGGCAAAGTCGTACGCACCGCTAAGGTGAAAGTTGCAAAGAATATTAACTCATAAACAGGAGATTATATATGGCACGCGTTATCGGAATCGATTTAGGAACATCAAATTCAGCAGCAGCGGCAATGGAAGGCGGGCGTCCGGTGATCATCCCTTCAGCCGAAGGGGCAGGGGTGTCTTCGGGCAAGGCTTTCCCTTCATTCGTGGCCTTCACCAAGGACGGGCAATTGCTGGTCGGAGAACCCGCCCGCCGTCAGGCGCCGATCAATTCGGAAGGGACCATCTATGCTTCCAAGCGCAAGATGGGCACGGATTTTAAATTCAAGGTATTCGGCAAGGAGTATACGCCCCAGCAGGTCGGCTCCTTTATCCTGCAAAAGATCAAATCCGACGCTGAGAAATTTTTAGGCGAGACGGTTGACAGCGCTGTCATCACTGTCCCGGCGTATTTTAACGATAATCAGCGCCAGGCCACCAAGGACGCCGGGGAGATCGCGGGCTTAAAAGTCCTTCGCATCATCAATGAGCCCACCGCAGCCTGCCTGGCCTATGGTTTGGATAAAGCCGGCAAAGAGCAGAAGATCATGGTCTTTGATCTGGGCGGCGGAACACTGGATGTGACTATTCTGGAAATGGGTTGGGATGCAGCTTCCAAGGCCGCGACTTTTGAAGTCTTGTCAACCTCCGGCGATACCCAATTAGGCGGGACAGACATGGACAATGCCTTGATCGATTACATCATCACGGAATTCAAGAAAGAATCCGGCGTTGACCTGCGCAATGACAAGATGTCATTCCAGCGCCTGCGTGAGGCCGCGGAAAAAGCCAAGGTGGAGCTTTCGAGCACTGTTGCCACTGAGGTGAATTTACCGTACATCACGGCCGATGCCACAGGCCCCAAACATTTGACCATGAAAATTGAGCGCGCCAAACTCGAGAGCCTTATTGCTCCTTTGGTTGACCGCTGCCGCGGACCCGTGCGCCAGGCCATTAAAGATGCGTCGGCAAAACTTGGGTCAGAAGTCAAGATCGACCGCGTGGTCTTAGTCGGCGGCCCCACCCGTATGCCCATTGTCCAGCAATTCTTAGAAAAGGAAGTCGGGCAAAAGATCGAAGGCGGCATTGATCCCATGGAGTGCGTTGCCCTTGGTGCTGCGATTCAGGGTGCCATTATCACAGGGGATGCCAAAGAAGTTTTATTGCTCGACGTGACACCGTTGTCCTTGGGTATTGAGACCATGGGCGCCGTGTTTACCAAATTAATTGACCGTAACACCACCATCCCCACCAAGAAAAGCCAGATCTTTTCAACCGCGGAAGAAAATCAAACTGCGGTGACGATCCGGGTCTTGCAAGGGGAGCGCCAGATGGCCAATGACAATACAGAATTAGGCCGCTTTGACTTGGTCGGCATTCCGTCAGCACCGCGCGGTGTTCCGCAGATCGAGGTGACCTTTGACATTGATGCCAACGGCATCATTCATGTAACAGCCAAGGACAAGGCCACGAACAAGGAACAAAAGATCCAGATCACGGCCAAGACCAAGCTTTCAGAGGCTGAAATACAGAAAATGGTCAAGGAAGCGGAAAAATACGCCGAAGAGGACAAGAAACGCCGTGAAGAGGCGGAACTTCTAAATCAGGCCAACACCCTGCTTTATTCGACGGAAAAGTCCCTGAAAGATTACGGCGACAAAGTCTCTGCAACGGAAAAAGAAGCTGTGGAAAAAGAATTAACAGGCTTGAGGGACGCCATCAAGGACAAGAACCACGACAAGATCAAGTCCAGCATGGAAAGCCTGCAAAAGGTAAGCCACAAACTGGCCGAAGAAATGTACAAAGCCACCGCCGCCCAACAAGGCCAAGCACAGCCGGGCGGCCAAGCAGAACAGCCAGGCGCAGAAGAACCAAGCGGTTCTGAAGAACCTAAGACTGATAAAGGCAAAGACGACGTTATTGATGCAGACTTTAAGGCTAGTTCTGACAAATAAAGAAGGGCCGCATTTCTGCGACCCTTTGGTTAACACGCAACTCTGGCTGAGATTAATTTAAGTATAGCAAATTAATCGTTCTTTGCAAGAAAAAAGCGGCCTTAAAAATCGCTCTGGCTCGATTTTTAAGGCCTTTAGCACCCCGGGTGGGATTCGAACCCACGCCTCAATCTCAGCCAGAGTTGTATGCTGATCCATTACACCACCGGGGAACTAATGATTTTATATTAACATATTTTGATTATTTATCAATATTATTTTATAAACACTGTCATTCCCGCGAAAGGTCGTATTGACCGACACTCGCAGTTGCTCGCGGGAATCCAGTACAGAGCTATTACGCAGGGCCGTGAGTAAAGATATATTATTTTCCACACGGAATATTTATATTCCCTGTTCTTTCGACTGCAAATGTTTATTCAAATGCCATACTATTTGTCTGCATACGAATAAAGAATAGGGTTGCCGAGCAAGAAATTGGGAATATATCCTCGCAAACATTTGGCGAAAAATTCCTGATTGTGTGGAAAACAATATATCTTTACTCACAGCCACGCAAGTTATTCATTGGAATTTTATTATGCCAAAAGAAGAGCCCAAAGAATCTAGTAAAAATAAAACGGATTTAGAAGTGATGCTGATAATATCTATAGCGCTGTAAGGAATTTTAAAGATAAAAAGCCTCTTTTGTTGATTTTGTATTCTAAGGGTGGAGCAATAGGTTCAGCTTATCTCATTGGGAAATTATGTAGAGAATGTTCTAATGATAAATTATTTAAATTGGACTTAAGAATTCAGTTGAACATATAGCGCAGTTAGTCAAAGAGACCCCAGAGTCAGCAACTATGTTTGCACAGTATTTGCATCTTTCTTTAAAACCAATTGATTTGGGCTATTATGAAAGAATTGCAGTATCAGCTGAACAATATGCAATACGACTATTAGAATACAATAAAGCAAAATTACCTAGGAGTCCAAGCCAAATAGCACATAAACTAGTTTACGAATATAAAGATCATGGATTTGTTATTGATAAAGGAGAGGCTTTAGCTATTTTTAGTGATGCTATAATTAAAACAGACACAGCTGAATATGAATATGGTAATAATTTATATAAGGATCTTAATCTAATTGAGTATTGGTTTAATTTATTAGGACATCATTTTTATCTTATAGGCTCTTTGGATACAGTACCAATAATTACAAAAAAAAATTGAGAATAAAAGTAATACTAGATATTAATTTTAAAAATTGCGGCGGGTGGATCGGGGTTGATGTTAAGGGGCGGACGGTGACTGTTCAAGTCACCTGTTATTGGGAAACCACCATTCTGGCCGCTGATAGGGTTAAATTTTGAATCAGGAGCACCTTAACATCAAGCCCGATACAGGACCCGCCTGCGTTTATAATGCTATTATGGATCCCCGCTTTCGCGGGAATGACAAGGAATAATGAAAAAAGACTATTATGAAATTTTAGGGATACCTCGCACTGCGGCGTTGGTGGATATTAAGAAGGCTTATCGGTCTTTGGCATTAAAGTATCATCCGGACCGGGTGCCGGAGGCTGAGAAGAAGGTTGCTGAGGAGAGGTTCAAGGAGATTTCCGAGGCATACGGCGTGCTTTCTGATCCGGCGAAAAAGCAGACGTATGATCAATTTGGGCATCAGGGGATTGATCAGAATTATACGGCGGAAGATATTTACCGAGGGGCGGATTTCTCCAGTGTTTTTGGCGGCGAATCCGAACTTGGTGATATCTTAGGACGGATGTTCGGCGGTGGGCAATTTGATATGGGCGGCGGTTCCGGGCGCGGAAGCCGGCGGTCTCGCGGCCATGATATCCAATACGAGGTCGAACTGACACTTGAAGAAGCGTATCACGGCATCAAGAAGGAAATCAAATTTCCCCGCCATGAGCATTGCAAAAAATGCGACGGTACGGGTGCTAAAAACGGCACAGCTTTGAAAACTTGCTCACAATGCGGCGGACAAGGCCAGGTGGTCATGGCCAACGGGTTTTTCCGCATGGCCCAAACCTGCCCCAAATGCCATGGAACGGGCAAGATCATCACCGAGAATTGCCCGGAATGCGCCGGCCGGGGCTTGACCCGGATCACCCGCACGGTGGAAATTAAAATTCCCCCAGGCGTTGATAATGATTCCCAGCTGCGCGTACGCGGTGAAGGTGAAGTTGGAAGCGGGGGCAACGGGGATCTGTTTCTCTTTATTAAGGTGAAGGACCATCCTGTTTTTGAAAGGCATGGCCAGGATTTGAAAATGGACCTGCCGGTTTCCTTTGCCAAGGCCGCCTTAGGAGGCGAAGAGAAGATCAAGACCCTCAAAGAAGAAGTGGTCATGAAAATCCCTGAAGGTACACAAAGCGGCAAGGTCTTTCGCATGCGCGGTGAAGGGATGCCGGATGTCCACGGGCACCATGAATTTGGCGATCTTTATGTACGTGTGATGCTTGCGGTACCCAGCAGCCTAAGCCACCGCCAGCGTGAATTAATGGAAGAGCTAAGCCGTGAATTGGGTGAAAACAACGGCAAGGCTTCGTTTAAAGATAAATTTAAAAAAGCGTTTAAATAAGGAATCATATGCCAACCTATACCTACGAATGCCAGGCCTGCGGAAAAGCTTTTGATGAACTGCAGTCCATGTCAGATGCTAAATTGACAAAATGCCCTAAATGCCATAAGAATAAACTGGTGCGCTTGATCGGCGGCGGATCAGGCATGATCTTTAAAGGTTCGGGATTTTACGAAACCGATTATAAAAAGAAAACCGCTGGGCCCAGTGAAAAGCCTGCTGGGGATAAGAAAGATTCCTCTAAGCCTGCCAGTAACCCTTCTGCTGCGCCCGCAGCTTCCTGCGGCGGCGGTTGCACCTGCCATCCACATTAATTCTGCGCTTTCCTTAATATTATTTTGTGCTATAATGACCGTTTCGGAGCTTTTGAACAGGGATTTATCCTTTTGTCCAACAACGGCATAGAGAAAGAGGTCAATTTTCATGTCAGCACTTAAGCCATTCGCGGCAGTTTTTTATAATAAGGAAAAAGTCGAGAACCTTCCCAACGTCTTTTGCCCTCCTTATGATGTCATTACCAAAGAGCAACAGGAGAATTACTATAAACAGGACCTTTATAATTTTATCCGTCTGGAATTGGCCAAAGAAACCCCTAAAGATAATGTTAAGGACAATAAATATACCCGGGCGCGTAAAACATACGAGGAGTGGATTAAAAAAGGCATATTAAAGCAGGATGAAACCCCCTGCATTTATTTTTATAAACAGGATTATAAGTACCAGGGCCAAAAATATACCCGTATGGGTTTTTTGGGACTGCTCAAGATCAACGAGGATTCCGGTGTACGCATTTTACCGCATGAGCATACCCATGACGCGGCCAAAACCGACAGGCTGGCCCTGTGGAGCGCGTTAAAAGTAAATTTAAGCCCGATCTTTATCGGCTACGCGGACAAGGGAGGGAGAATCGACCGGATTTTCTTTAAAGAATTGGCCACGGCCAAACCTTATATCGAAGCCGTGGACCATGACAAGGTCAAACATTCGATCTGGCGTCTTGAAAATCCGGAAAAGATCCAGGAGATGGTCAATGTCATTGACGGGCAGGATTTGTTTATTTGCGACGGGCATCACCGTTTCGAGGTGGCCAACCAGATCCACCGGGAAGCTTTAAAGAAAGCTAAAAAGACGACCGGTGAAGAAGCCTATAATTACGTGATGACCTATTTTACCAACATGGATTCCAAAGACCTCCAAATATTCCCCATACACCGTATCGTCAAGAAGTTCCCTATCAGCGTCAACCTTTTGGAACAATATTTCCGGATAGACAAAGTCAAAACCAAGGTCGATTGGCTGGTTTTGCTGGCCCGTGCCGGGCAGAACGAACATGCATTTGGCCTGTACAATAAACAGGGCATGTTCCTGCTGCGCTTAAAGAATAAATTGCTCATTGATAAAATGGTCAAAGAGGGCTCCAAGGATTACCGCGGCCTGGATGCGGCCATCTTAAAAGCTTTTATTTTAGATCAAGTAGGGGTGGCTGCCGAGGACATTGTGTATTCCAAAGACCCGGATGAAGTGCTGCAGGCGGTCAACGAAGGCAATGCCGAGGCAGGGTTCATACTTAACCCTGTGCATGTATCGCAATTGCGTTCCATCGCCCTAAACGACGAGCGCATGCCGCCCAAGACTACTTATTTCTATCCTAAAGTGTTATCTGGATTGACGATTTACAAAATGGATTAAATAAACAAAAGTTATGCTAAGGACAATACAAGGACATTTTTTTTCTAAGGCTTTCGTTCCCCCCAGCCGCGGAGGGGCTGCTTACGAGAGTAGACCCGGAGCGGCGAGCAACTGCGAGTGTCGGTCAATACGACCGAGCTTGGGGGGATGGGGGGCATGCTTGCCGAAGAAAAAATATGTCCTTGTGTTGTCCGTCCACTAATATGTCATTATTCGGAAAATCAAATTACACCTTCATCAAGGTCAAGCGCAAGGAGATCCCCGCCGGGGTATGGACCAAATGCCCGGGCTGTGAATCACCCGCCTATTCCAAAGAATTAAAAAGCAATTTGAATGTCTGCCCCAAGTGCGGGTTCCATTTGAGCTTAAATGCCCGTGAACGCATCGAACATTTGACCGATGAAGGGACCTTTGTTGAACATGATGAAGGGATGGAGTCCGCGGACCCGTTAAAATTCCAAGGCCCGAAATCCTACAAGGAAAAACTCAAGGCAGACCAGGAATCTACCGACCTTAAAGACGCTGTCATCACCGGACATGGGGCCATCGAGGGCAAAAAAGCGGTGATAGCGGTCACAGATTCGCGTTTTATCATGGGCTCCATGGGTTCGGTCGTCGGTGAGAAAATAACCCGTTTGGTGGAATATGCCACCAGGGAAAAATTGCCCATGGTCATTATATCAGGCTCCGGCGGCGGGGCGCGGATGTACGAAGGGACCATTTCCCTGATGCAGATGGCCAAGACCTGTGCTGCTTTACAGCGCCACAGTGGTGCGGGGCTGTTGTATGTATCGGTGTTGACGAACCCCACCATGGGCGGGATCATGGCTTCCTTCGCCGGGGTGGGGGACGTGATCATCGCCGAGCCCAAGGCCTTGATCGGCTTTGCGGGCCCGCGGGTGGTGGAGCAGACCATCAGGCAAAAATTGCCATCGGGCTTTCAGCGTTCGGAATTTTTATTGGCCCACGGCATGATCGACATGATCGTTGAACGCCAGGACCTTAAGGGAGTATTAGCGCATACTATCAGTTATTGTCAAAATTAAAAAATTCTAAATTCTAAACTCTAAATAAATTCAAATGACCAAAATTTCAAATGAACAAAACAAAAGAGGCGTTGAGGTTTTGAGTTTTGGTCATTAGAATTTTGGTTATTGTTTAGGATTTAGAGTTTAGGATTTAGAGTTTAGGATTTAGAGTTTAACTTGAAATCTTTTGAATAAAATTAAACTTATGGCCAATATCAGGATCAAAAACCTTTGTAAAAATTATAATGGCGGCACCGATGCCGTCAATAATGTCAATTTACAGATCGGCGACAAAGAATTTTTGGTGCTCGTCGGCCCTTCCGGTTGCGGCAAGTCAACGACCCTGCGCATGATCGCGGGCCTGGAAGAGATCACCTCCGGCGAGATATGGATCAATGACCGCCTGGTCAATGATGTCCCGGCCAAAGACCGCAATATCGCCATGGTCTTCCAGAATTACGCCCTTTATCCCCACATGAGTGTCTATGAAAACATGGCCTTTGGCCTGAAATTACGCAATTACCCCAAGGCCGAAGTTGAAAAACGTGTTTTTGAAGCAGCCGAGATATTAGGGATAAAACAATATTTGCAACGCCGCCCGAGGGAACTTTCCGGCGGGGAACGCCAGCGGGTGGCCTTGGGACGGGCCATCGTGCGCAAGCCTTTGGTGTTTCTCTTTGACGAACCGCTCTCCAACCTGGATGCCAAGATGCGTGTCCAGATGCGCACCGAAATCCATAAATTGCGCATGCGCCTGCAGACGACCTTCATTTATGTCACGCATGACCAGACGGAAGCCATGACCATGGGCGACCGCATCGTGGTCATGAACAAGGGGCTGATCCAGCAATGCGCCGACCCCATGACCGTGTATGACCAGCCGGTCAATAAATTTGTGGCTTCTTTCATCGGTTCGCCTCCCATCAATTTTATGACCGGTAGGATCATCAAGAAGGAGCGTAAATATTTCTTTGATGAGGGGAAAATCCAGGTTAAACTGTTGGACGGGATGGTCCCCAAGATCGCCCCGTATGAGACCAAAGAAGTCATCCTGGGCATCCGTTCAGAGGACATTTACGATAAACTTTTCGCCTCTGAAGCCTCACCGGAAAATACCGTGCGGGCGACCTGTGAGGTGGTCGAGCCTCTGGGCAGTGAGGTCTATCTCTATTTGAGTTCCGGCAAGCACAATTTCATCGCCCGCGTCGGCGCGCATGACCGCCCGGACGTCAACCGTGATATGGACCTGGTCTTCGACATGAGCAAGGTGCACTTCTTTGATCCGAAAACCGAAGAAACCATTATCTAGGCTGTATTTCCTCGTCCTATTTTCCTTTTTTGTGCCCTTAGCGGGCTTTTTTGTTTACGCCACCAAAAATCCAATAGCTTATTTTTTTTTGGCCGCCGCACTTTTGGCCGACATTTTTCTCCTCATGGCCTTTCACGGCCGCTTGCAAAAAAAACAGTCCCAAATCGCCCTTTTGAAGGAAGAGTATTTTGAGCGTGCCAACCTGCTCAAGGTCGAACTGCAACGTGAATGGGAGACCATCGCCTCTTTGCGCCTGAAGATCATCAATTACGCGCAGCTCAAGGAATTGACCGAGAAACTCAGCCTGTGTTTGAGCCTGGAAGATACTTCCAGCACATTGTCCGCCGAGGTTTCCAAGCTTTGGGGCGGAAAAGACGTGACCGTGATCCTGTATTTGTTCCATTCCACGACGGGTGAATTGGGGATCTCTTCTTCACAGAAAGGCCAGATGCAGGTCAATCTCAAGGCCAAAAAGGGGGACATCTTTGACCAGTTTGTCGTCAAGACCCTGCACCCATTGCTTGTCGAGGACGTCGCCACGGACTTCCGCTTTGACCTGGAAAAAATGGACGCGGAAGACAACAGGCCCATCCGGTCGCTCATTTCCACACCCTTGATCGTCGGTGAAAGAACATTGGGGATCCTGCGGGTGGACAGTGCCGCAACACACCAGTTTACCACGGATGATTTGCGGTTTTTGCGGACCATCGCGGATTTGACCTCGATTGCCATTGAAAACGCGCAGTTATATGAACGACTGGAGACGATGGCCATCAAGGACGGGTTGACCGGTTTGTATCTGCGCCGGCATATGATGCAGCGCCTGGGCGAAGAAATTTCCAGGGAATTGCGCCGGGGACGCGAGCTCAGTTTTTTGATGATCGATTTGGACCGGTTTAAACAATACAACGATACCTTCGGCCACATGGCCGGGGACATCGTGCTTCGGACCGTCGCCCAACTATTGGAAGAACATTTCAACGACCCCGGAGAGCTGGTGTGCCGTTATGGCGGGGAAGAATTCTGTGTTTTACTGCCGGATTGCCCGAAGTCGAAGGCCGTCCAACTGGCCAATGAGCTCAGGAAAAAGATCGAGGCCCGTGAAATAATATTGCGGCGGCAAAGGACCCATGTGACCGTTTCCATGGGTATCGCCGCCTACCCCAAGGACGCGCAGGGACGGGATGATTTGATCTTTAAAGCGGATGAAGCGATGTACCAGGCCAAAGAAACCGGACGCAACAAGGTGTGTGCCGCATGATCTATGTCCTTATTATTTCAACGGCGGTTTTTGTGGGAGTGGTTTTTTATTTGGCCCAGCTGGTGGTCCTTGGGATAGAACAGCGGGCTGACGAGGATGTGCTGGGGGCCAAGGATGTTTTTGGAAAGATCATCGAACAAAAAGACCGTGCCCAGGCCGAAAAAGCAAAGCTTGAGCGTGAGGCGATGCGGATATTCACGCTTTATGACATGACCAAGGAGATCACCCGCCATTCCAATGAACAGGACGCGTTCAATATATTCTTAAAGAAATTAAAAGAAAATGTCGCCATCGAAGATTGCCGTTTGTCCCAGGACGTGGGCGAAGTTCCCTCCTTTGGGCGGGATCCCGCCAAAGGCGGTGATTTTAAAGACGGGATTTTACCCAACGAATATTCGGTTTTTATACTCAAGAGCAAAGAAAAAAAGCTGGGGGTGTTGTTGTATAAAGGCCTGGAGGCCAAAGACAAGGAAAAGTTCGCGATCCTGGCCCACCAGTTCGCCCTGGCCCTGCGGCGCTTGAAATTGCTTAAAGATATCGAGACCCTGGCGATCACCGACGGGTTGACAGGGGTCTATACCCGCCGTTATTTTGTCGAGCGTTTTGATGAGGAAATAAAACGGTCGCGCCTTCGCCGCAGCGGACTTTCTTTCCTGATGATCGATGCCGATCATTTTAAGATGATCAATGACCAGCACGGGCATTTGACCGGGGACGCGGTCCTTAAAGAGATCTCGAATATTATCCAGGAAAATGTGCGCGAGATCGATATCGTGGGACGCTTCGGCGGGGAAGAATTTTGTGTTGTCTTGCCGGACACGGAATTGGAAGGCTCCCGAGTCGTGGCGGAACGTATCCGCAAGTCCGCCGAAAAACGGTCAATCAAGGCCTATGACAGTGTTATCCACGTGACCTTAAGCATTGGAATAGCCATGTTCCCTTCGGACGGCAAATTGATTGAGGAACTTATGGACAAAGCGGATTGGGCGTTATATCGTGCTAAATCACAGGGCCGCAATTGCGTGGTGGCTTTTGGGCTTTATCAAAAATGACCCGCCACAAAACGTGGCGGGTCATCCTGAGCCAACGGGCGAAGGATCTCAACAAAATTTATGAAAACTCCTTCTAAAATTTTTATCCTGGTACTTGTGCTGCTCGCTTTTTTGGCCGGCCTGACCTGGGCCGGAGTGCGGCATTTGGCCCAAATACTCCGGGAATTTGACCATGTGGCACAGGTGGATTTGGTATTGATGGAGACAGCGACCAACCTTAATGATCTCCAATTGAAAAAAGAAATCATTTTTGACAAACTTTCGTCCTCTTCAGAAGAAATGACCTTTGGCCAGGTCAATGCCGCCCGGGCCCAATATTTGAAGGATTACGTCAGGGAGCTTGGGGAACAATTCGACCATTACATCCAACTGGTTGATGAAAATGAGAGGCGGATTGACAAACTCTCAGGGGTGCCCGCGGATTTGCAAGCTTCTTTTGAGCAGATGCGCGAGCAAACAAGGGACTATGACATCACGGTTCAGGACATTTTCAGGGCGGTCCAAAAAGGCGGCTTTCAACTGTCATTGGAAGACCTGGAACGCACGGATGATCGCCAGAGAATTCTGACTGAAAATGCCCAAAATATCGTTTCACAGGTATGGGGAATGGTGCATGAATCCATGAAGAAAAGCCAGCTCTGGCACCGGCAGTCTAAAGTCATATTTTGGTTTAGTTTATTGCTCACGGTCATTTTGGTGTCATTGCTGTTTGCCTTCAAAGAGAATTTAGATGAGATCAGCCTTCAGGCGAAAGACCTGGAAAAATTGAACCAGGAGCTTGACAGGTTTGTCCATACGGTCAGCCACGATATAGCAGGCCCCTTGACGACCATTGTCGGGTACGGGGCCTTTCTGGAAACACAATATTCCCAATTGCTGGATGATAGGGGCAAGGATTGCATCAAAGGCGTGCGCAAAGGCGCAACGAGGCTGAACTTGTTGATCAAGGACATGCTGGAATTGACAAAGATGACCAGGGTCAAAAATCCCTATTCGCGGGTCTCTCTCCAAGAGATCATAGACGGGGCGCGTGCCAACTGTGATTTTATGATGTCCCAGGCAAAAGCCAGGGTTGAAATCGACACAAAGATGCCTGAAATAGTTTGTGACCGCATTAAGACAACGGCGGTGTTTTTTAACCTGATCAGCAATTCCGTGAAATTCGCCAAGCCTGATATATCGCCGGTGATCAAGATCGGCTGGAGTGAAACCCGTGATACGTATGAGTTTTACGTCCAGGACAACGGGATTGGAATCGACCCGAGGCACCATCAGGAAATTTTCGATATTTTTAAACGGCTGCAACCCTCAGATCAAAATGCCGGTTCAGGGATAGGTTTGACCATCGTCAAAGCCGCCGTGGAAGACCAGGGCGGCCAAGTGCGTGTCGAATCCACCCTCGGCCAAGGCGCCAAATTCATCTTCACCCTCCCCAAAAACCTCACCCCAGCCAAGCCGTTATATTAATTGATTAAAAACAGCTATTGAAGGCTTGCGTCATTTAGGTTAGAATAAATTAATTATTAAAGAATTAACTATTACATCCTCCAAAATCTCCTAAACAGCAAGGAATTTAATGAAGCAGTATGTCGTTGGTGTGGATGTCGGCGGCACTAATATCAAATTGGGTGTCGTGGGACCTTCTGGAAAAGTCATTGTCAGAAACACTTTTGCCACAAAGCCTTTTGCTTCAAGCCGGACCCAGTTGATCGCCGCCCTGAGTCGCGCAATCGAGGCTAGCATTATAACCGCCGGTCTAAAAAAGAAACAAATCTTCGGTGTCGGCATCGGCCTGCCGGGGCTTGTTGATTATGAAACAGGGATTGTGCGGTTCTTGCCCAATATCCCGGGCTGGCGGGCGGTCCATTTAAAATCCATCCTTCAAAAAAGCATTAACTTACCGGTTTTTGTCGACAATGATGTCAAACTGATCACTTTAGCAGAGTCCAAATTCGGTGCAGGCCAAGGAGTTCGGAATTTGGTTTGTTTGACCTTGGGCACAGGGGTGGGGGCAGGTTTGATTTTAAACGGCCAGCTTTACCGCGGAGAAGACAATGCCGCGGGCGAACTGGGGCATATGCCCCTTAACGAGCATGGCCCCCAATGTAATTGCGGCGGCATTGGATGTTTTGAGACCTATGTGGGTAACCGTGCTTTATTGGCTTTGGCGCGCCGCGTGATGGGAAGGTCCGGCGTCACACTTGAGGAAATGCATGCCTTGGCCCAAAAGGGAAATAAAAAAGCTTTATTGTTCTGGAAGACGGCCGCGGAGCATATCGGCAATGGATTAGTTGGCATTGTCAATTTATTAAATCCCCGCATGATCATTATCGGAGGCGGCATCTCTCACAATGAAAAATTTTTGTTCAAGACGATCACAGATACCATTCGTCGCAGGGCCATGAGTTTGCAGGGATCCGCGTTTAAGATCAAGCGTGCCAAATTTAAAGATGATGCCGGAATTATCGGTGCATACGTTTTGGTGGTGAATGCGCAAAGGTAGTATTTATATTTTATGGTCCGCAGCCGTCCTTGGGGCAGGGGCCTCTTTTTTATTTTTGACGCAGGAAGCCGCGGCAACCAAGTTTCCGATGCCGGATATCAAAGGCCAGATGAACAAACAAGACATGAAAAGCGCTTCGCAAGTGACCATGCAGGCTGACCAGGTCAGCTTTTCTTCCGTAGACAATAAAGCCCATGCCCAGGGCAATGTGGTGGTCAACAGCAAGGACAAGCAATTGTATTGCGATAAACTGGAATTGGACCGCGTTATCCAGGAAGTCGTGGCCGAGGGCGATGTATATTTAGATACACCTCAGGAAAATGTAATAGCCCAGGGACTTACTTATAACTTCAATGACGGTACCGGAGAGTTTCGTGATGCCAGGGTGTACATCGATCCTTATATGGTCAAGGGCCAGAAGATCGACAAGGTTTCTGAAAACTACATGACCATGGACGAAGGTTACATGACCACCTGTGACCTGGATGAGCCGCATTTCCGTATGGGCGCACACCGCATGGATATTTACCAGCATGACAGGGCCGTTGTCCACGGCATGAAGATTTATTTAGGCAAGGTGCCGGTGATGTATTTGCCCTATTATGTGCAGGACCTTAAAAACCGGCCGATTGTGACCTTTGTGCCGGGGGAGAAGAAAAATTTCGGTCTGTTTTTGTTGACCACCGCGCGCCTTCAGGTCGGGTCTCATGTGAAATTGACCCTTCATGCGGATGTGCGCGAGCGTGACGGTTTTGGTCAGGGTTTTGATGTGATGTACAATACCCCCAATTTCGGCAGCGGCCTTGTGAGCGCCTATTATACGGATGAACATCAAATAGCCAGCCATCATTTGTGGGATTTATATAACAGCACCGGGGTCAAAAGAGGCCCGACGTCCCACCATGAACGCTACCGCATCATCTGGCGGCACAGATGGCAAATCGACAGAAATACCAATGCTGTTTTGCAGTATTATAAGATCCATGATTACGACATCCTTAATAACGGTTTTTTGAAAAATTATTTTCCGCGCGAATACCAGCAGAATGCCCAGAATGCCAATTTAGATTCGTATTTTTTATTGACGCGCGTCCTGCCCCACGGCACATTGACTTTCAACGTCGACACCAGCCGCGTCAACCGACCCTTACGCGGCATTGAGCGCATACCGGAAGTCAAATACATGCTTAACAATGAACAGATCGGCAAAAGCGGTTTTTATGCCAAAAGCACCGACACATTTTCGGACCTGACTTACCAGAATTATCCCAAGACATTTAACGAAAAGACCCTGCGTTTTGACTCCAACAATGACATCAACCACCCCTTTAAGGTCGGTTTTATTGACTTCAATCCTCATTTGGGAGGGGAAGAAACATACTACAGCCGCACCGCTTATTTGTCCCAGCAGAACATCATCCGCGGCATGTTCCGGGGCAGCCTGGACATGGCCACTAAATTTTATAAAGTTTGGGATTATCATACAAATTTCGCTGGATTGAACATCAATGGCCTGCGCCATGTCATTACACCGACGGTCACGTATTTGTACCAGGCCAGGCCCACCTTCCCTGCATCCAACCTCAACCAATTTGATCCTGCCATTGATGATTTGACCAGGATCCATCAATTCGCATTTGGATTGGAAAATAAATTGCAGACCAAGCGCAGCGGCCAGGTCGTGGACCTGTTAAGATTATTGATAACGACCAACTATGGACTCAAGGGAACGACCGGGCAACGGTCCTTTAATCCTGTTGATACCACCCTGGATTTTGACCCCACGGACTGGCTGACCTTCCACAATGACAATGAATTTAATTATCATGCAGGGGATTGGAATTCCGAAAATTTTGACGGTGAGATCCATGGCCAGGGTTGGTCCTTTTCCCTGGGCAGCCGGTGGGCCCGTCAGGAAAGCCAGCAGGTCACCACCGAATGGGATTACACGATCAATCCCAAATGGAAGTTTAAGATATACAACAGTTTTCCTTTGTCCCAGGCAACGAATGGTAATGCCACCAGTGCCAGGGAAAATGAATATGTCCTGACCCGTGACCTGCATGAATGGGAAATGGATATAGCTGTTGACTCACAGGAAAAGCAGGGGACGACCTTTTATGTCCTTTTTAGGTTAAAAGCATTTCCGAATATGAAATTAAATTTAGCCAGCGCTTCCTTCCATGATTCCCAGGCCGGGGCGCTAAACCAAACAGGAGTGAATCAATGAAGATCGCCATGATAGGTTCAGGTTATGTGGGGTTGGTTTCAGGGGTTTGTTTGGGCCAAATCGGGCATCACGTGATTTGTGTCGACAATAATCCCGAAAAGATCAAAATTTTAAAAAAAGGGCGTTTACCGATCTATGAGCCCGGCTTGCTTGAATTGATGACAGAGAATGTCAAAAAAAAGCGGCTTTCTTTCACGGGTTCCATCGGTGAGGCGACCCAAAAATCCCAGGTGATCTTTCTGGCTGTCCCCACACCTCCCAAACCCAACGGGGACGCGGACTTGACCTATGTGGAAAACGTGGCTCGCCAGATCGCCCAGCACATGGATTCCTATAAACTCATCGTCGAGAAATCAACCGTGCCGGCGGAGACGGGCAAGAAGATCAGGCGCACCGTCCATTTGAACCTGGCCAAAAAATATAAAAAAGGCAATAAGATCCTGCTGGATTTCGATGTGGCCTCCAATCCGGAATTCCTTAAAGAAGGCAGCGCCGTCCATGATTTCATGAACCCTGACCGCATTGTGATCGGGGTGGAGTCAAAAAAAGCAGAACAGCTTTTAAGGGAAATTTATAAGCCGCTTAAGCCCAAGATTTTGGTGGCTAATATTGCCTCCGCTGAAATGATCAAACATGCCTCCAATTCATTTTTGGCCACGAAGATTTCTTTTATCAATGCCGTGGCCCAGATCTGCGACCGGGTGGGCGCGGACGTCCTTAAGGTGGCCGAAGGCATGGGGTTGGACAAACGCATCGGCCGCCAGTTTTTAGACGCGGGAGTGGGTTATGGCGGGTCTTGTTTTCCCAAAGATATGGATGCTTTTATCCGTTTGAGTGAGCGCAGCGGGTATGATTTTACTTTATTAAAAGAGGTGCGGCGTATCAATGACCAACAGCGCCATTGGTTTGTGAATTTAATAGAGGAGAAATTATGGAACATCAAGGACAAGACCATCGGCGTATGGGGCCTGGCTTTTAAGCCGAATACCGATGATATCCGTAATGCCGCGTCCCTTGAGATCATCCGGCTCCTGCAGGCGGAGGGTGCTAAGATCAGGGTTTTCGACCCTAAAGCGCTGGAGAACGCCAGAAAAATGCTGCGCGGGGTCACCTTCTGTAATAATGCTTACACGGTTGCCGAAGGCTGTGACTGCCTTTTGCTTTTGACCGAGTGGCCGGAATTTAAAGAAATCGATTTTGTCCAAGTCCGGGACGCCATGGCCCAAACCGTGATCTTTGACGGGCGCAATTTTTTGGACGCGGCGCATTTAAGGGAAATAGGATTTGAATACTTTGGTGTAGGACGGGGAAAGTCATTGTAAGAAAATTCCCTCCCCTTGATGGGGAGGGTCAGGGAGGGGTGAGATAAGAATGCCTAAGAAAGTGGTATTGATCAGCGGAGGGGCCGGGTTTTTGGGAAGCCATTTGTGCGACTGGTTGATCGGTCACGGATTTAAAGTCATCGCCGTTGACAATTTGATCACAGGCTCGCTTAAGAACGTGGCCCATTTGAGGGCAAATAAAGATTTTAAATGGATTAAGCATGATGTTTACAAGCCTTTTAAAGTTGCCGGCCCGGTGCATTATGTGATGCATTTCGCCTCACCGGCGTCTCCAGTGGATTATATGGAGCATCCCATTGCCACCATGCTCGCCGGCAGTTACGGCACCCATAATTTATTGGAGATCGCCAGGCTTAAAAAAGCGGTCTTTTTAATGGCATCTACGTCGGAAATTTACGGGGACCCTCTGGTCCATCCCCAAGTGGAGGGTTACTGGGGGAACGTAAATTCTATCGGCCCGCGCAGTATCTATGATGAGGCCAAACGATATGCCGAAGCCGCCGTGTTTGCCTATAAGCGTGTTTATAAGCTGGATGTAAAGGTCGTCAGGATCTTTAATACCTATGGGCCACGCATGCAGATCAAGGATGGGCGGGTGGTGCCCAATTTTATCGACCAGATATTAAACCATCAGCCCCTGACCGTCTATGGCAGCGGAAAACAGACGCGTTCTTTCTGTTACGTGGATGACCTGGTGGACGGCATAACCAGGCTGCTTTTATCCAAAATTTCCGGGCCGGTGAATATCGGCAATCCCAGAGAGTTTACCATTTTAGAGTTTGCACAGCTCATTCGAAAGAAGTATAATCCCAACGCTGAAATTATTTATAAGCCCCTGCCTCAGGATGATCCTAAACAGAGATGCCCGGACATTTCCCTGGCCCGGAAAGAATTAGGATGGGAACCGAAGATACCGTTGGAAGAGGGCATCAGCCGTACGATGGACTGGTTCTCTAAGAGCATGAAGCGATCGACTTAAAAGAACCGTTGCTAAGCAAGGAACAGGGAATCTTGGTCACTAAAGACGAAATCATAGCTTTTGAACGTGAAATCGCAGAGGTTTTTGCGACCGGTGTCATCCGTGCACCGGTGCATTTACGCGCCGGGCGTGAAGATGCTTTGATCAATATATTTAAAGAACATAAGATCGGCGATGATGATTATGTGTTTGGTTTTTGGGACTCCCATGAGTTGGCCCTTTTAAAAGGCGTGCCCCGCCAGGAGCTCAAGCAGGCCATTCTCGACGGACAGAGCATAGCCCTATGTTTCCCAAAATACAAGGTGCTTTGTTCGGGGATCGTTGGAAGTCTCATGGGCACGGCTGCCGGTGTGGCCTGGAGCCTGAAAAATCAGGGCAAAAAGGGGCGGGTCTTTTTATTTTGCGGGGACATGTCTGCGGAAACGGGTATTTTCCACGAAGCCGTCAAATACGTGTATAATTTCGACTTACCGGCCACCTTCATCGTTTGCGACAATGGCGTCAGTGTGATGACGGATACCAGGGCCGTCTGGGGAAATAAAGAGCCTTGGTTTACCGGGACTAAATATGAAAGTAAAATCATTTATTTTAAATATACCAACGGTTATCCGCATTCCGGCCTTGGCAAGTTGATCAAATTTTAATATGACCATGACCACTCAGTTGAAATATTTTGATGAATTAAAAAGGACCATGGAATGGCTTGCCACACAGCCTCAAGTGATGTTTGTGGGACAAACCGTTGCGGGACCGGGCACCTTTATGTTCCAGACCCTGCGCGACTGCCCCAAGGAACGCTGTCTTGAGATGCCCATCAATGAAAGTTTTCAGATGCAATTTACCATCGGCATGGCATTGGCAGGGTATATACCGGTCTCTGTTTACCCGCGGCAGAATTTCTTGTTATTGGCCACCGGTGACATGGCCAATATGCTCGATAAGATACCGATGGTCTCCGGCGGCAAGTGGCCTTTAAAGGTCATCATCCGCGTGGCCACAGGCCCCGATGCACCTGTCCATCCCGGGCACCAGCACATCGGCAACTATGCCAAAGCTTTGCGCGAACTCTTCAGCTGGATCGAAGTGGTGGAACTTAACTGCGCTGAGGAAATTTTTCCGGCCTATACCCATGCATTGACCCGTACGGACGGCAAATCCACACTTGTGATTGAACACGGTAATTTTTATAACGAGGAATATTACGCCAAACGTATGATCACAACCCCAGGAAAGGACCCAACATGAAGGTGACCCTGTTGATCCCAACGCTTAATGAATGCGGCGGGTTGAAGATCATAATGCCGAAGATCAAGAAAGAATGGTATGACCAATTGCTGATAGTGGATGGGAATTCTACCGATGGGACCATTGAATTATGTAAGGAGCAAGGGTGGCCGATCTATATCCAAAAACAAAAAGGCATGCGTTTTGCCTATGCCGAGGCCTGGGACAAGATCACAGGGGACATTGTCGTGACCTTTAGCCCGGACGGGAATTCTATTCCGGAGCTCATACCTGAATTAACCAAGAAGATGAAAGAAGGCTATGACCTGGTGATCGTTTCCCGTTATAAAGACGGGGCCAAAAGCCAGGACGATGACTGGGTCACGAGATTTGGGAATTGGGTCATAACAATCATGATTAGTTGGCATGGATTTCATTTCACGGACTCCATGGTCATTTACCGGGCTTATAAGAAAAGTTTGGCATATGACTTGAATTTAAATGATGAGAAAGCCTATGCCGTGCCGGAGAAATGGTTTAACACCCGTGTCAGTTGGGAACCGTTATTGTCTATCCGTGCAGCCCGTAAAAAACTTAAGATTTGCGAAATCCCGGGTGATGAGCCGCCGCGCTTGGCCGGCCATCGCAAATTGCAGGTCCTACCCTGGGGATCAGTTTTCCTCTACCAGATTGTCCGCGAGTTCTTTGTAACAAAATACCGCTAATTCCTATGCGCCGTGATTCTAAAATTTTTATTATTGGACATAATGACAGCGTTGAAAATTCTCTACGGGGATATTTTCAGGCGCAGGGATTCCGTCAGGTAATTTCCAACACTCAAGACCGCATCAACCTGTTAGATCAATCAAAAGTCGCAGATTTCTTTAAGCAGTTCAAACCCGAATATATTTTTTTAGGGTCCCTGCGCTCGGGCGGTATAGCGGCCAATCAAAAGTTTCCTGCGGAATTTATGTATCAGAATATCCTTTCCCAAAATTTTGTATTGGAAGCCTCCCGTCTTTTTAAAGTCAAAAAATTGTTATATTTTTCAAGCTCCTGCGTTTATCCTATCCAAGCCAAACAGCCATTCAAAGAAGCGTCACTACTGACAGGCCGCTTAGAGCCAACGAGCGAAAGCTATGCCGTGGCCAAAATAGCCGGATTAAAAATGTGCCAGGCCTACAGGGCACAATACGGTTTTAAAGCAATTGTGGCCGTACCCGCGACCCTTTATGGCCCGGGCAGTGATACAGATATTGAGAATGCCCATGTCTTAGGGGCCTTGATCGCTAAATTCCATAAGGCCAAGATTAAAGGTGCAAATGCAGTCACTGTATGGGGCAACGGCAGACCCCTCCGGGAATTCCTATACGTGGAAGATTTTGTCAGCGCCTGCGTTTTATTGATGGAGCATTATGACGGGGCAGATGTCGTCAATGTCGGCAGCGGAGTAGATGTGCCGATCAAACAATTGGCAGGGATGATCAAAAAGACAAGCGGTTTTAAAGGCAAGATCATCTTTGACGCAACCAAACCCAACGGCACCATGCAAAAGCTCATAGACAACACCCGGATGCGTAAATTAGGTTGGAAGCCGAAGGTCGGTTTAGAAGAAGGCATTGAAAAGACGTATCAGTGGTATGTGCGTCGGCAGTAGAAATTGTTGGCAGAACGCATGTAATTATATTATAATTACATTTAGGAGGTGAATGATGAAAGCTAATATTATTCCGATCGGTAACTCTAAAGGAGTGCGCATACCTAAGGTCGTTTTGGAACAATGTCACTTCACCAAAGAAATTGATATGGTGGTAGAAGGGGACACCTTGATTTTAAAATCCATTAAAAAGAAACCCCGCCAAGGCTGGGATGAGGCTTTTAAACTGATGCGCAAGCACGGAGAAGACAAGCTGCTCATAGACGATACTGTTGATCTTGATATGAAAGATTGGCAATGGTAATTAGGCAATATGATGTCATTTTAATCAACCTGAATCCGACCGTTGGTCATGAAATCAAAAAATCCAGACCGTGTTTGGTCATTTCTCCCGATGAACTCAACAGGAATGTTAACACAGTAGTCATAGCGCCCATGACCACGCGATCCCATGCGCTTCCAACAAGAGTTTCTTTGAGTTTCCAGGGAAAAAAGGGATGGATTGTATTAGACCAAATTCGTAGTATTGATAGATTGAGGGTGCTCAAACATTTGGGGTCCATAGATCACAGAACCGCCCTGGAAGTCAGGTCTGTCCTCAAAGAAACTTTTGTTGATTAACGACATCAATTCCAGCCAATCTCCAAAGGAATGAGAAAATGAAGAAAATAGTTTCAGGAATTTTGATTATATTATTCATGGCTACGGTTGCTGATTGTCAGGAGCAAACACAAAGGTTTTTCTCCAAAGATGAATATGGCGTGCATTATTGGGAAGCAAAAGAAAATTGGACGTATAATTGGCTATTTAAGACAAAAGCCAATTTAAAATCCATTGAAATTATCATCATTGATCAAGAAGGAAAGCAGAATATTTTAGTCGACAGTAAAACGATGAACGATTCTTTCCCTATAGAATTTGGTTTTCGTATAAATGATCCCAAATTGATGGGCGACTCAATAAATCCAAAATTATCAATTCCTTTTGGCTTTTCACGAATTGGAAGCCATCCCATGGGAATGTCTAATTGGGCCGTTCTCGATGGATCCAAACTCACTGAAGTTGTTTATAATAAGAGCGCCTTTAGTGAGGATAGGTTTACTAAATCAGGTGAATTCATACTTGCATCGTATAAGACAACAGATGGGACAAGAGAATTCATGACTACGATTATAATTAGATATGAGATGAAATAATTCGGTGCCGGATACATAATAGTTTTCAGCTCGATGTGCGTAAAATAGAAAGGTAATGTATGAAAATTTTAGTGACTGGGGCGGCGGGGTATATTGGGGCGGTGTTGGTGCCGCGGCTGTTGTCCGAGGGGCATGAGGTGGTTGCTTTGGATAATTTTATGTACAATCAGTCCTCCCTCTTGGATGTTTGCTATCATGACAAGTTAACGATCATTCGCGGGGACACGCGGGACAAGAACTTGATGGCCAAATTGATGAAGAGCGCCGATGCTATTTTCCCCTTGGCTTGCCTCACCGGTGCTCCCATATGCGCCAAAGACCCAATAGGCGCACAGTCGATTCTTTTTGATGCGATCAAAATGATCCTTGAACTTCGAAGCAAGGAGCAAATGGTCATTTTCCCTACCACCAACAGCGGTTATGGTGTCGGCGAAAAGGGCAAGCATTGTACGGAAACCACACCTTTGCGGCCCATTTCTTTGTACGGTAAATTAAAGGTGGATGCGGAAAATGCCATTCTCGATTCGGGTGGGGGAATTACCTTGCGCTTAGCAACTGCTTTTGGGATTTCTCCGCGCATGCGTCTGGACCTATTGGTCAACGACTTTACCTATCGCGCGCTGTACGATAAGTTTGTGATCCTTTTTGAGGCCCATTTTAGCCGCAATTTCATTCATGTCAGGGACATTTCCAAGGCCTTTGTACATGCTTTGAATAATTTTGACAAGATGAAAAACCAGCCATATAATGTGGGTTTAAGTGACGCCAACCTGACGAAACTGCAATTATGCCAGGAGATCAAGAAATTGGTGCCTGATTTTTATTTTGTGGAGGCCACCATCGGCGAAGACCCTGATAAACGTGACTATATCGTCAGCAATGAGAAGATCGAAAAGACGGGATTCAAGCCGGACGTTTCCCTGCAAAAAGGCCTACAGGAATTGATCAAAGGCTATCAAGTCATTAAACGCAATCAATTTGCCAATATTTAAAGGTCCTTCATGAAACAGCTTGATGTTTTGTTTGTTCACGCCAACGCGTCCCATAAGATCTATCAAGACCTGGCCAAGGATTTTTCTGCGATCGAGCCTCCCATTTGGGCCGGCATGTTGGCCAATCATTGCCGTTATAAAGGATTTTCCGTCAATATTTTGGATTGTGAAGCCTTACATTTGAGTGATCAACAATCCGCAGAGCAGATAACAGGGAATAAAGCGCGCTTAGTTTGCTTTGTGGTATATGGCCAGCAGCCTTCGGCCAGTTCTCAGAACATGGCCGGGGCCGTGATCGTGGCGGATTTGGTCAAAGAATCGGCGCCTGAGACAAAAATCCTTTTTGTCGGCGGGCACATCGCTGCTTTGCCGCGTGAGGTCCTGGAAAAACATTCCAGCATTGATTTTGTCTGCCAGAATGAAGGCGTATATACGATCTCTAATTTATTAAAGACAGATTTAAAAGATGGCTTGGAAAAAGTGGATGGATTGGGCTTTAGGCAGGATGAGGGCATTGTTTTAAACCGGCCTTCCCCTATCGTAGCCAAGGCAGATTTGCCCCGCGAGCTTCCGGGCATTGCCTGGGATTTGCTCCCTGTTAAAAATTACCGCACCGCCCTGTGGCATTCTTACCCGAATAATTCCGATCGCCAGCCTTTTGCAGCTTTGTACACGTCTTTGGGTTGCCCCATGAAATGTTCTTTTTGCATGATCAATATCATCAACCGCCAGGAGAATGAATTTTCCGACGGTTCAGCCGTGTTCCGCTATTGGGAACCCGAGCATATCATCAAGGAATTTGATTATTTTGCCTCCCAGGGCATCACCAATATTAAAATTGCCGACGAGCTTTTTGTCCTTAACGCCAATCATTTCCTTAAACTGTGCGAATTGATCATCGCCCGCGGCTATAAGTTCAATATCTGGTGCTATTCCAGGGTGGATACGGTGCGTGATCAATACCTGGCTACTTTAAAGAAAGCCGGGGTCAATTGGCTGGCTTTGGGCATTGAAAGCGGCAACACCCGGGTGCGCAAGGATGTGACCAAGGGCCGTTTTGAAGACGTGGATATCCGCGCGGTGGTGGGCAAGATCCGTGATCATGGCATTAATGTCATCGGCAATTATATTTTCGGCCTGCCTGAGGATGATTTGGACAGTATGCAGATGACCCTTGATCTGGCCATGGAGATGAATACCGAGGAAGCCAATTTTTATTCAGCCATGGCCTATCCGGGCAGTCCTTTGTACGGCATCGCCAAAAAAGAAGGATGGAAATTACCTTCGACTTACGCGGGCTTTTCCCAACATTCCTATGAAGGACAGCCTTTGCCGACCAAGTATTTGACCGCCGAGCAGGTTTTGGCCTTCAGGGACGAGGCTTGGATGAGATACCATACCAACCCGAAATTCTTAGAACTTTTAAAACAAAAATTCGGCCAGGCAGCGGTGGATGAGACGGTCAAGTCGACCAGGATCAAATTAAAACGTAAAATCCTAGAGGAGGCTTCCAGCGCCCGATGATCATCTCCCGCACCCCTTTCCGCGTGTCATTTTTCGGCGGAGGCACTGATTACAATGGCTGGTTTCAGGACCACAACGGCGCTGTTTTAGCCACCACCATTGACAAATATTGTTATATCAGCTGCCGCTACCTGCCGCCATTTTTTGAGCATAAATCGCGCATTATTTATTCCATTATAGAAGCTGTTCAGTCGTTTGATGAAATTCAGCATCCATCTGTACGGGAAGTCCTGCGTTTTTTAAATATCCGTGAAGGCGTTGAGATCCATCACGACGGGGATTTGCCGGCGCGTACCGGCCTGGGGTCAAGCTCTTCCTTTACGGTCGGATTGCTTTACGGGCTGTATGCCCTCAAAGGGCAGATGGTCACCAAGGAAAGGCTGGCGAAAGAGGCCATCCACGTGGAACAGGACATGATCAAGGAAAATGTCGGCTGCCAGGACCAGACCCTGGCCGCTTACGGCGGATTTAATCTGATCGAATTCGGCGGCACCAACCATTTGCGCGTGCAGCCCCTGCCCATCCCGGCGGCGAAATTGGACCTTCTGCAGGACCATTTGATGCTTTTTTTTACTGGATTTTCCCGGCATGCCTCGTCCATCGCCAAGTCACAGATCGAGAACATCCCCCAAAAAAGGGCGGAATTGGCCCGCATGCATGAAATGGTGCTTGAGGCGGTGGAAGTCCTAAACGGCAATGACCTTTTAAAATTCGGCCGCCTGCTTGATGAAAGCTGGAAGCTCAAGCGCACCCTGTCAGACAAAATATCCAGCCCCTACATTGATGATCTCTACGAAACAGCCCTCAAGGCAGGGGCTTTGGGCGGTAAATTGTTAGGCGCGGGCGGGGGCGGATTCGTCCTTATTTTTGCAGAACCTTCTAAAAAAGACCAAATACGCGCAAAGCTCAAAGACCTTTTGGAAGTCCCCTTCAAGTTCGAGAATTTGGGCAGCCAGATCATTTTCTATCAACCCAACAGCGGCTTGATCAAATGACCCCGACGTAATGTCGGGGTCATCCTGAGCCATCGAGCGAAGGATCTCTTATCATATGTTCCCAGATGTGGTCATCCTCGCCGGTGGTTTGGGCAAGCGCCTGAAGTCGGTCACGGGTGATGCCCAAAAAGTCTTGGCCAAGATCGGCGATCAGCCGTTTTTGGGGATACTGATCGATTATATCGCCTCCCAGGGAGCTTCGCGTTTTATTTTATGCATCGGCCATGGCGGGACCGAGGTCGAGACCTATTTTAAAAATAAATACAGGGACCGCGAAATCATTTTTTCCAGGGAAGATTCTCCGTTAGGAACGGGCGGGGCCATCAAGCAGGGCTCGCAATATGTTGAAACAGATCAATTCCTCGCGATGAACGGGGACTGCTTTTGCGTCATTGATTACAACCGTTTCATGGCCTTTCATCAAAAGCACAAAGCCAATGCTACAATTGCGATTGCGAAACTCCCCGATGTTCGTGACTATGGAAGTATAACAATCAATGAAAAGAGTCAGATTATCGCCTTTAAAGAAAAATCGACTTTAGTCCAAGCGGGCTTGATCAATACAGGCACGTATTGTTTGGACAAGAATGTTTTTAGTCTTGCCCAAACTCCTCAAAAATTTTCAATAGAATACGATTTTTTCCCGCATCTGGTTGGTAAAGGATTTTACGGTTTTGAGGTCGAAAATAAATTCATCGACATCGGCACCCCGGAGCGCTATTCCTGGGCGCAGGAACATTTAAAGAGTCTGAAATAATTTCTAAAAATTGAATTAATAGCAAAGGAATCTAGAATAATTGGCAAAAACTGCCAATATATGCCATAATTAAAGCGGATCAGTTGGTTTTTTTGCGGCATGAAGGATGGGACATCAGGAGGGCAATGCTATGACGACTCTCAATATTTCTTTGCCGGACAATCTGAGGGAATGGATCGATGCCAGGGTCAAGAAGGGCGACTATGGCAGTGCCAGTGATTATTTGCGGGACCTTGTACGGACCGACAAGAAAAAAAACTCCAGTCTTGAAGAATTTCTTCTGGAAGGTATCGACAGCGGAGAAGCGCTGGAAGTGTCCCCCGGCTTCTGGGAAAAGAAACACCAACAAATGAAGCGGGGTATCCACGCCAGAAAATGAGAATTTTTATACGTCCCAAAGCATCTGCGGACCTTGAGAGCCAGGCTTTGTTTATTTCATTTGATAATGCCCGGATGGCCTATCAACTTTGTGAAGCTTGTGAAGAAACATTTAAGAGATTAGCAAAAATGCCTCATTTGGGACAAATATATCCCACCGGGAAAAAACGGCTTTTGGGAATTCGTTTTTTTCCTATTGCCGGTTTTGAGAGACATTTTATTTTTTATGTTCCCCTGAAAGATCGCATAGACATCGTTCGTATCCTGTATTCAAGGCAGGACATCACCCGAATCATAAAATGATGGAGAAATAGATGGATTTTAACAAAGCAACAGCTGTGAACGACGGGCAGGAAGCGTCCAAGTCCGGATACAAGGTCCCATTCGGGACAGTGTCGATAACCCCCAAGGCCAAAAAGCTCATTGATGAGGCCATTGAGCGCCGCTGGCTGACCAAAGGGAAATACGTCAGGGAATTTGAGGATAAATTCGCGGCGCTTTTCGGCGTCAAATACGGCATTGCGGTCTCCAGCGGCACGGATGCCGATGCCATTGCCTGTGCAGTGCTCTATGATTATGGCGCCAGGCGCGGGGATGAGATCATTGTGCCGGCATTGACCTTTGTGGCCACGGGCAATGCGGTTTTACAGGCAGGTTTCATGCCTGTTTTCGTTGACGTGGAGCGTGAGACTTTAAATATTGACCCTAAAAAAATTGAGAAAGCCATTACTCCCAAAACGCGCGCCATTATGCCCGTGCATTTGATGGGCAAGCCCGCGGCCATGGATGAGATCATGGGCATTGCCCGTAAACATAAGCTTTATGTGATCGAGGACGCCGCCGAAGCGCATGGGGCCGAATACAAGGGTAAAAAAATAGGCGCCATCGGTGACATGGCTTGTTTTTCATTGTATGCCGCCCATATCGTGACGACCATCGAAGGGGGCATGCTCATCACCGATAATGAGCAAATGGCTGAGATTGCCCGTTCTTTGCGCAATCACGGCATTGACGGGAAATTCCAATTCAAGCGCATCGGTTTTTCCGCCAAGATGAATGAGATGGAGGCCGCGGTGGGCTTGGGGAATATCGAGATATTTAACGAAATTTTAGAAAAAAGACGGGCCAATGTCCGTCATTTGATCAAAGCTTTTGCCAAATTTCAAAAGTATTTTTGGTGCCTTCAGGAAGAGGCGCATGAAGTTTTAGGTCCGCACGCTTTTTCGATCATCCTTAAACCCGGATTAAATTTCACCAAGGATGAATTCGTGACTTATTTGGAACTGAAGGGTGTCGATTCCCGCAATTTATTTTATTCGATCCCGACCCAGACACAGAGTTACCAGTTCATGGGGCATAAGCTGGGGGATTTCCCCCAATCGGAATATTGTTCCGACCATGGGACGCATATCGGCTGCCATCAGGATGTGGGGATTACTCAAATGGATTATGTCGTCCAGGTGGTGGAAGAATTTTTAAAAACCAAGGGACACACTGCATAGTGCATGCGCATAGCCATCAATTGCCGCTCCATCCTTTTAAGTCAGCGTACCGGTATCGGCCGCTATACCTATCATCTTTTAGATAATTTGGGGAAAATCGACCATGCCAACGAATATATCCTTCATGCACCTAAGCGTTTGTTTGACTTTAAACGTCAACTCCCGGATTTTTCCAGTTATAAAAATTTTAAAAATAATATAGACCACTTTCATCAGGGAATCGGTCAAAGTGATATTTACCACCTGCCCTGTCCTGATCTTATCGGTCCTTACTCAGGCCAATTGATTGTTACGATCCATGATCTGATTTATAAGACATTTCCCCAGGCCCACAACCCGGAAACGATTGAATTAACTGAAAAATGGATGCAGGCCATCTCGGCAAAAGCCGATCAGATCATATGTACTTCTGAAAATACCCGTCGTGACCTGCATCAATTTTTTAATATCCCTCAGGAAAGGACCTGTGTGGTCTATAATGGGGTTGATCATGATGTGTTTTATCCATTATCTTCACAAGAACGTCTTCAGGCGGAAAGTCAGATAAAAGAGTTTGGCATTGATAGACCCTATGTTTTGTTTGTGGGGACCCTTGAGCCCAGAAAGAATTTACACGGGCTGCTTGAAAGTTTTGCCTTGCTCAAATCAAAAAAATTATTTCAAGGGCAATTGGTGGTGGCCGGGATGAAAGGCTGGATGAAGGAGAAAACCGGAGACTTGATCAAAAAGTTAGGCATTGGGCAGGATGTCATTTTTACGGGATTTATCAGTGATGATCAATTGCGCTTGCTTTATAATATGGCAGAGTTGTTTGTATTCCCTTCTTTTTATGAGGGCTTTGGTTTTCCCATCCTGGAAGCGTTTTGCTGCGGCACCGCGGTCATCACCTCACAGACCTCATCCTGCGCTGAAATTGCCTCAGACGCGGCCCTGACCACGGACCCGTCGGACCCGAAAGCGATCGCGGCTGCCATGGAGCGGGTCTTGACGGACCCCAATCTCAAGGAGTCACTGCGCAAGGCGGGATTAAAACGCGCCCGGGATTTTTCTTTTTTAACCACAGCACAGGACACCCTGGATGTTTATAGAAAAGTTAACTAGGCGCCTTCAATCCGTGCGCGGGCCCCGGGACATCTTTTTTTTGTCCTTGCTGGTCTTGCTTTTGCTTTGGCAGCCAACTTACCTGCACCAGGAGCTGAACCTTTTCGAATGGGGATTATATCTGCCTGGGATTGACGCCGTGTCCCATGGCCAAGTGCCTTTTAGGGATTTTTTTCATTTGCGCGGGCCTTTCGAGTTATATCTTCCGGCGCTGTTTATGAAAATTTTTGGTTTTAGGGCGGATATTTTGTCTGCTTATTTCTATCTTGGCACGGTGCTGACCATCCTCGTGGCCGTGCTCATTGCCTATGAACTTATCCAGCAAAGGCTTTTGCTTTATGCTTTTGTATTGATCATCGTGACCAAGACTTTTCCCAGGGTGGTTTTTACTTTTTGGGGAGGGATGCGTTATGCCTGGGGGTTATTGGCGGTATGGTGCCTGGTCCGGTTCTTTAAATCCAGCCGTCCCGGCTGGCTTTTGGCCGGTGGCTGCCTGGCCGCTGTGGCTTTGTTGACGAGCATTGAAATCGGCGTCATTGTTTTGATTGCTTTCATGTCAGCCATGGCCTTTAGCCGGGAATGCCGTCGAAGGTCTTGGATATTCCTTTCAGGATTTTTGATCATAGCCTTACCTTACGGGATTTATATGTTTGGCCAAAATGCCGGCATGCCATATTTACAGGCACAGTGGATAGTTGTGACACATTTGCAAAAGACTTTTTTTCAAATAGGCAGGGTGCCGGACACTGTCCCAAAATTGTTGCATGCCGTTTTTTTTCCGTTAGACAAGAGTTTCTATAAGACGACACCGATATACAGTTTCATGTTTTTTTTCATTTTATATTTTTGGCGGGTGTATTATAAAAAGGTCGCGGGCCTGGACCAGGCCGCCTTGGTTGTCGCGGTGTACGGCCTGGTCTCTTTCTTGACGGGATTTCGTAATTTATGGTTCGCGGAATATGAAATGTCCTTGCAGCCTGATAAAATTGTTTTATTTTACCTCTTGGGGCAGTTTATAGTTTGGGCGCAAACGAAGTTCGCGAGGTTTAAATGGGTGGGGGCCATATTATTGGCCGCGGTGGCCATATCGTCAGTGATTTATTTTACCGGCCGTTTTAAAACGAGGTTTTACAGGACTTCCTGGGTCAAGCAGTTGATATCAGGCCGGCAGCAACAGAGGGAGTTGATCAACGGATCTCCGGTCAGTCTGATTGATTTGCCGCGTATCAGGCACATGACGGTCCCTACATGGCAGGCCGAAGATTTAGAACAATTAAAGCGTTTTGTCGATGAACATGTACCGGCGCATGAAGTCGTGTGGATGTATCCGGAACTCGGCGGCCTGCATTTTATACTCGACAGGCCATGGGTGGGCCGTTTTCCCATGGCTACATTTTTCTGGATGGATGAAGGCTGGTTTACCGATTATGAAAAAACCCTGGAGGCAAACCCTCCCAGGTATGCCATCATTAACAAGGTGATGCCGTTTTATTTCAAAAACATATATTTTCAGGTAACTGCCAACCGCCTTAAGCATGAACTTATGATGCAATTCCTGAAAGACCATTATAGGATTGAGGGACAAACACCGACCTATTTTATCTACAGTCGCGTGGATTAAATATGAAAATCAGCGGTTTTACCATAGCCCGTAATGCGGTCAAATTCAATTACCCCCTGCTTGCTTCCATCCGCTCGATACTGCCCATTTGCGATGAATTCATTGTCAATGTGGGGGACAGCCAGGACGGCACGCTGGAGTTGGTCCGCTCTATAAACAGCCCTAAGGTGCGTATTATCCAAAATCAATGGGACATGTCCCAAGGGTCTGAGGTATTGTCCCTGCAAACTAATTTAGCCCTGAAAGAATGCAAGGGGGATTGGGCTTTTTATTTGCAAAGCGATGAGGTCATCCATGAGGCGGATTTGGACAAGCTAAAGTTTTGGATGCAATATTATCTGGATAAAAAAGATGTTGATGCCTTGCGCTTTTGGTGGTTTCATTTTTATGGGTCTTTTTGGCGCTACCGCATTGATTTTGGCTGGTATCAAAAACAGGACCGCATTATCCGTAATAATAAACAAATTGAATCCTACGGCGATGCCTTTGCCTTCAGGCGTATGGACGGTAAACCCTTGAGGACGCGCCTGACTTTTTGTTATCTTTACCATTATGGCTGGGTCAATTCTAATGAAGCGATGCAAAAACGATGGGAAAATGCAACAGCCATAGGTTTTATGGATAAAAGTAAAAATAATTCGTTTACAGACGGGTATGGGGATTTAAGCCGTTTCCCGTCATACCTGGGCACTCATCCGGCTGTCATGAAAGAAATGGTGCAACATCATCATTTAAGCCGGGAAGATTTTGATCTTATCCGGCGGAAATCATGGTGGAACCCCGCCTTCTGGCTCCGCCTGCGTTACAAAACCGGACGGCGGGTCAAAGAAAGAATCATTTGATGGATTTCAAGAAAATCCTGATCATTAATCCTTACGGGATCGGGGACGTTCTGTTTACGACACCGGTCATCAGTAATTTGCGTATGGCTTATCCGCAGGCGGCCATTGCGTATCTTGCCAATCGCCGGACTGCGGAATTTCTTAAATTCAATTCCGAAATAGCCCAAATTTTTGTTTACGAGCGTGATGAATTTGTGGGAAGTGTCCAAAAATACTTGGGACTTTTTAATACCATCAAACAGCAGGGCTTTGAGGTGGTATTTGATTTTTCTTTAAACAGCAGTTTTGGGTTTTTGTCTGCTGCCGGCGGAATTAAAAAGCGGGTGGGATTCGATTACCGAAAACGCGGGCGGTTTCTGACTGATCGCGTCTTTTTGTCCGGATATGAAGAGAAGCATGTCATTGAATATTATTTGGACCTCTTGCGTGCCGTACAGGTCCCTATTAAAACCAAGGCAATGAAAATGGATCTGCCTTCCGAAGAAATCCAATGGGCCCAAACATGGCTTGATAGGCATCAGATCGATCTTTCCAAACCTTTGATAGCGGTTTTACCTGGCGGGGGGGCCAGCTGGGGCAAGGCTGCCGGGAACAAGAGATGGCCTGCGTCTCATTTTGCCCATTTAATAGATAAAATCGTTGAAAATTTCGACGCTGCCGTTATACTGTTGGGAGATCTAAAAGATGAGGACTTGTGCCGCCAAGTTACCAGGGAGGCTCATTTTCCCGTATATTTCGGTGTTGGTGAGACCTCTTTATTGGGATTAGCTGCTTTACTTAAGAAATGCCAAGGGGCCATTGTCAATGACGGAGGCCCGCTGCATGTGGCCGAGGCTGTGGGGGTCAAGACAGTTTCCATTTTTGGCCCCGTTGACCCGAAAGTTTACGGCCCCTATCCGGTGGCAAATCATACCGTGGTCCAAAAAGGCCTACCCTGCCAGCCGTGTTACCGGCGGTTTCGTCAGGCCAATTGCGGGCATATCAGTTGTTTGAGTGATTTATCTGTCGAAGAAGTTTATAGAAAGGTCCAAAACATCTTATGAGCATTCCCTTTATTGATTTTAAAGAACAAAACCGCCTGATCCAGGGAGAAGTGGATTCAGGATTTAAAAAAGTGTTTGAAAAAGGCGATTACATATTAGGCGAACAAGCCCATGTTTTTGAAGGGGCTTTTTCAAAGTACTGTGAAGTCCAATACGGGGTCGGTGTTAATTCCGGCACCGACGCGCTCCATCTGGCCTTGATGGCATTAGGCATCAAGGAAGGTGATGAGGTCATTGTTCCCACACACACCTTCATTGCCACCGCCTTATGTGTTTCCTTTTGCCGCGCCAAGCCGGTTTTCGTGGATATTGAGCCGGATACCTATAATATTGACCCAAAGTCCTTCAAAGCAGCGATCACTAAAAAAACTAAAGCCGTCATCCCTGTGCATATTTACGGCCAGCCGGCCAATATGGATGAGATCATTGCCATTTCCCGCGAAACAGGCATCAAGATCGTCGAGGATGCGGCCCAGGCGCATGGCGCGCGTTACAAGGGCAAACGCGTCGGGTCTTTGGGGGATGTGTCTTGTTTTTCTTTTTATCCTACCAAAAGTTTGGGTGCCTGCGGGGACGCGGGGATGATCGTGACCAATAATAAAGACATCTATGAAAAAGCCTTGATGCTGCGTGATTATGGCCGTCAGGGGCGTTATGAACATAAGATCAAAGGGACCAACTCGCGTTTGGACACGCTACAGGCGGTCATCCTTAATGCTAAATTAAAACATTTAGACCATTGGAATGAAATGCGTGCCAAACATGCCGCCTATTATGCCCAATTGCTGAAACCTTTGAAGAAAGTGAAGACCCCTGTAACCAAGGACGACCGCACGCATGTGTTCCAGACCTACGCCATCCGGGTGCCTAATCGCGATAAAATCATGGAGGCCATGAAAGCCCAGGGTATTGGCGTGCTCATCCATTACCCCATCGGCCTGCACCTGCAGGGGGCTTATGCGGAATTAGGCCATAAAAAAGGGGATTTTTCCGTCGCTGAAGAAGTGGCGGGTGACGTGATGAGCCTGCCGATGTTCCCGCACATGACCAAGGAACAGATCGAGGTGGTGGCGGGTGCATTGGAAAAATCTTTGAAAGGACTATAGTGAACGTACCGCTGAGTGTCGTTATCATCGCCAAGAATGAGCAATCCCGGATCGCGGGCTGCCTGGAAACTGTCGCAGGCTGGGCGGATGAGATCGTTATCGTTGATGATGAAAGTTCCGATGATACCCGCACCATCGCTTTAAAGTATACGGACACGATATTCAGCCGGCATATGGACCTCGAGGGCAAACAGCGTAATTTCGGGGCTTTAAAGGCAAAAAATGACTGGATCATGATATTGGATTGCGACGAGCGCTTGACCGATAAACTTAAAAATGAGATCGCCGCGGCAATTAACGAGGGAGACCCTAAAATCGCGGCTTATTGGGCGCCGCAGATCAATTATATGGGTGATGTGCAATTAAACCACGGCGGCTGGTCCAATCCGCATATCCGTTTGTACAATAAAAAATATGTGAAATGGAATGAAGCGGACTATGATGTCATCCACCCGGGCCTCAAGTTTTCTGAAGGCTACAGGGGCGGGAATATGAAGGCCAAGACCATCCATTATAGTTTTCGCAATGTCGAGGATTTTATCAAAAAGATCAACCGTTACTCGACGCTGGAAGCGACCAAATGGTATTTGGACGGGCGTAAAATGACCATGGGAAAGGCCATTTGGCGTTCCGTAGACAGGGTCTGGCGTCGTTTTATCAGTAAAAAAGGGTACAAGGACGGATATTATGGTTTTGTGGCAGCGGTTTTAAGCGGTTTTCATGAATTTGCCGCGTACAGCAAATACAGGGAAATAAAAGAGAAGGGGTATTATATAGAAAAAGATACAGAAAAAAATGTCATTCCAAGCGAAGCGAAGAATCTCAAAGAGTCTAAAGATCCTTCGCGGAGCCTGCCCTTGAGCGAAGCGAAGGGCTCAGGATGACAGGGTCTTCTCTAATGTCCCGGTTTTATCATCATGTTCTTTACCAGAATCTTTTCAGTCTTCCCTCGACGATAATCAAAACAATTGGGCGCAATTGCCGTGCTCAAAAATTTGAACCGGAAGTCAAGGCCTTATCGATGCTGATCAATCCGGGGAATTATTGTTTTGATGTCGGCGGAGCGTATGGGCGCTATGCGTTTCCTTTATCAGGCATGGTGGGTCCTCAGGGCAGGATTTACAGTTTTGAACCCGGATCGTACAGCTACAAAGTCATTTCATTTGTAAAATTTTTTTTCGGCCTAAAAAATGTGGTCCTGGTCAAAAAAGCAGTTTCCGATAAGCCGGGGTCCATTGAATTATGTTTACCGCCCAAGAGATCGGGGAAGCTGGGAGCTTCATTAGCGTATATCCATCCTGAGAAAAAGGAAGACAGCTTTTGTGAAACGGTAGACAGGACCACCCTGGATGATTTCGCAAAACAGGAGAATGTGCAAAGGTTGAACTTGATCAAATGCGATACGGAAGGTTCGGAATTATTGGTGTTTCGGGGCGCGCGTGAGCTCATTGAACGTTTCAAACCCATCATACTCACAGAGATCGACGCCAATAATTTGGCGCGTTTTAAACATAAGCCGTCCGATGTCCTGGATTTTTTTCGCCGGTGGAAATATAGACCCATGGTTTGGGATGCGGAAACCTTTGTCCCGGTCCGAGCAGCAGAAAAACCCGGGAATTATTTTTTTATACCGGCGCATATTTCCCTATGAAAGTCATTTTTCTCGACAGAGATGGTGTCATCAACGAATTTCCCGGCAATGGCTCTTACGTGACCAAGGTCAAGGATTTTCATTTTATCCCAGGGTCTTTGGAGGCGATCCGCGCCTTGACCCAAAGCGGGCACAAAATTTTTGTCATCTCCAACCAGGCCGGGGTGGGCAAGGGCGTTTATTCTTTGGATAAACTTAAAAAAATCGATGCCCGCATGATCGAAGGTGTCCAAAAAGCCGGCGGAAAGATCCGCAAAAGTTTTTATTGCACGCACCGCTCGGATGCCGGCTGTGACTGCCGCAAACCCGGCATCGGATTATTAAAAAAGGCGCTCAAGTCCCTCAATAAAACCATTGTCCACGCGCAAAAGGCTTTTTTTATCGGTGACACCGAAGGAGACATCAAGACAGGGCATAATGCCGGCTGCAAAACAATTTTTGTGCTTTCAGGCCGTGAAAACCGTCGTTACATGCGCAAATGGACGGTCAAGCCTGATTTCGTTGTCAAAGATTTGAAAGCAGCTGCCCAAATCATCCAAAATGAAAATACTAGTCATACACGCAACAGCCGGGGCCGGGCATAAAAAAGCCGCAGAGGCCATTTTCCACGGGCTTAAGGCCAAGGGTAACAATGAGGCCATCCTGGTTGACGCCTTGGATTACACTAATCCTTTTTTTAAAAAATCCTATCCTTGGTTCTATTCCTTCATAGTGACCCGTTTGCCCTGGGTCTGGGGGTTTTTGTTTGGATTGTTAGACCTTTCCTGGATGCAGCCTCTGGTACGTATCGTGCGGCGGCTCTACAACGGTTTTAATGCCGGTGCATTGCAGGCATTTTTAATACAGGAGCAGTTTGATTGTGTCATCACGACCCAATTTTTGTCCGCGGAAGTTTGCGCCTATCTTAAACGTACAGGAAAAATTAAATCCAAGGTCATTTGTGTCGTTACGGATTTTGATGTGCATCATATTTGGGTGAATAATGGGATTGATATTTACACAGCAGCTTGTGAATATACCAGGAATAAATTGACCGCTTTAGGCGTGTCCCCTGAAAAAATTTATGCGACCGGAATTCCGACAGACGCTAAGTTTGCCGTCAAGCCCGACTTGGCGGCTTTAAAGAAAAAATTAGGGCTTCAAGAGGGGTCAATGACCATTTTGATCGCGACAGGGTCCTTTGGCATGGGGCCGATTGAAGAGCTTATGCAGCTCTTGGGCAATTATCAACTGCTGATTGTCTGCGGGCATAACAAAGAATTGTATGAACGGTTAAAGCCCAAGGCGCCTAAGAATACGCATGTGTTGGGATTGGTTGATAATATGGATGAATTGATGTCTGTTTCTGATGTCATGGTGACTAAACCCGGAGGGTTGTCCATCGCGGAAGCATTGGTAAAGAAATTACCGATGATATTTTTTAGCGCCATTCCAGGGCAGGAGACAAATAATATTAAAGTTTTAAGCAGTTATGAGGTTTCACAAGGTCAAAGTTCATTGCCTCAAATTGCTGAAACGATCCATGAGTGGAATGCCAATCCCAAAGATTTGGACGCTCTACGCCTGCGCATGAACGAGTTATCCAAACCCAATGCCGTCGACGATATTATCCATCTCCTATCCGATTGATTCCTTTTTTTCCCTCCCCCTTGTGGGGAGGGTTAGGCAGGGGGAAATGTCAATATGATCGCCCAAGTTGTGTTCGACCTGCCCCTTGACGGGCCGTTTGATTATTTGGTCCCTGAGCATTTAGTCCCCCAAGTTTCGTTAGGGATGCGTGTAAAAGTTACTTTTGGGACCAGGCCACAGATTGGCTTTGTGATTGGGTTGCTTTCGCAAAGTGTTATTGCCAAGTTAAAGCCCATCCAGTGCCTGCCTGACAGCTCCGCGGCGTTTAAAAGCCTGGATTTGACCTTTGCCCAAACTTTTTGCGCTTATTACGGCTGTAGTTTAGGGGAAGCGTTAGGCACGATCCTGAGGAATAAAAAAGACCATGGTCCTTCCATCCGTCGGGACCATAAGCCGCTATTATCTTTATACAGGTGCCACCCTAATTCTTACGCAGTTAAAATCCAAGAGATTATAAAGAATTATCACCGTCGTTCTGACCCTGAACGAAGTGAAAAGGAAGAATCTCAATTTTTAATCCTGGTCCCCGGCACTTTCAGGGGCGAAACACTCGCCCAACAGCTCAAAGGAGTCGGGTCTATCAAAATCGGCACGCGCTCCTCGGTTTTTGAATGTGACGGTCGATATGATTGCGTGTTTATGGTCGATGAGGAGGACCCTTCTTATAAGCAGGAACAAATGCCGATGTATGATACTACCCAAGTGCTTTTGACGCGTAGCGGCATTTATGGTTTTGATCTGGCTTTTGTAGGCATTTCCCCGTCGGTAGAACTGATGGACATGGTGAATAAAAGCCAGGTAAAATGGATCGAAGAGCCGCCTGTCAGTGTCCCATCGGCAAGGCTGGTTGATCTGGCTAATTATAAATTTATTCCGGGGCTTATTTCACCGCCGGTGCGTGACGCGCTGGATGCGGCCTTGAAAGCAGGCAAAAAAAGCGTATTGGTCTTAAACCGCAGGGGAAGCTATCGCTTGACCCGCTGCGTTGATTGCGCGGAAATCCTAAAATGCAGCCACTGCGACAGCCCGCTGATCTATGCAAGGTCAGAAGGGAAATATTTATGCCGTCATTGCACCTTCACGGCACCCGCAGATACAGTTTGCCCCAAATGCCATAAGCCCAGTTGGAAGTCTGTAGGCATTGGCGTCGAACAGGTACAAATAGAATTAAAGAAACAGTTCCCCCAGGCGAAAATCCAGGCTTTTGAGAGGGAAGTGAAACAATCTCTTCTTGACTTTGATGTCCTTATTTCCACCCAGGCCGTCCTGCGTTTTCAAGGGAGGTGGCAGGCAAGTGTGGCCGCCTTCATAGATTTTGATGCCCAACTAAACCGTTTGGACATGCGTTGTGCCTTCAATGCCTTCGGCCTGGCGCTGCATATCAGCAGCATGGCACAGGATGCGGTGTTTATCCAGACCCGCAACAGGGACCACTATGTGCTGCAAAACCTTTCCCGCGGCAAAATAAAAGAATTTTACGACGAGGAATTGAGATTAAGAAAAGAACTGGGTTTCAGCCCTTTTAAACACTGGGTCAAAATTAGCTGGCGGGGCAAATCAGAAAAACCTGCCCGTGAAGCGGCCGCCCAAGTGTATAATGCATTAAGCAAATCTTCACCCAAGATGTACACCGTAACGCCGCCTTTGGCTGATGCCGTTGGCCGCAAACGCGACCAGTTCCGTTTTAATGTGATGGTGCAGGCCGACCACGTGCCCCCAGCCGTGGCGTTTATAAAATCAACCCTTGCTCAAATCAAACGTCCGAGCAGGGTCATTGTAACTTTGAATGTGGACCCATGATGAGAGTTATATTCTTCGGCAGTGATGATTTTGCGGCATTACATCTGGAAGGCCTGTTAAGCGCGGGGCATGAGGCCCTTGCTTGTGTCACAGGGCCGGATAAACCGCAGGGACGGGGGATGAAGATTTCCCTCTCTCCCATAAAACAGATGGCTGCAGAGCGCCAAATCCCATGCCTGCAGCCCTTGTCTTTAAAAGACAAGAGCATCGTCGACACTTTGAAATCCTACAAGGCGGATATTTTCGTGGTGGTTGCCTATGGACGTCTGTTGACACAGGAAATATTGGACATTCCTAAAATGCTTTGCATGAATGTGCATGGCTCACTCCTTCCCAAATACCGCGGGGCAGCACCTGTTAATTGGGCCATTCTTAACGGGGACAAAGAAACAGGAGTAACTATCCAGAAAATGGCCCTGGCACTTGACGCCGGGGACATTATTGCCCAAGAAAAAATGACCATTGGTGACGATGAGAATGCCGCCCAATTGCGTAAGCGCATGGGCCTGGTCGGGGCCAAGTTATTGGTCAAGGTTTTGGATAAGCGCCCTTTAGGTCAATTTTCCTTGGTTCCACAGGATGAAACGCTGGTGACCTATGCGCCCAAGCTGACAAAGGAAATGGGCAAAATTGACTGGAAAAGAAAAGCTCTATCGATTTTAAACCAGGTGCGCGGCCTTCAGCCTTGGCCGGGTGCGTACACTTTTTATAAAGGTAAAATGCTTAAAATCACCAAGGTTGAATTATCAACGGAAGTTATCGGAAAATTTACCCCTGGAGAGGTGATCAAAGTTGACAAAAATGGTTTTTATGTGGCTTGTTCTGATCAAGTTATTTTAATCAAAGAAGTCCAACCTGAAGCAAGAAAAGTAATGCCCGCGACTAGCTTTGCCGTAGGTTATATGATACAATCCCACTCATGTCTCAATTAAGGAAAGACCCCATAGTCGGCCGCTGGACCATCATTGCGACCGAGCGCGCCCGGCGACCGGCTGCTTTTGTAGAACCGCTATCCACCATAACTGACCAGAAGCATTGCCCGTATTGCCGGGACATTGATTCTAAAGGTGTTTACGAGTCCCATGGGGTGAAGGTCATCAATAGCAGCAGCCCTATTTTGGATGGCAGCAAGCCATTCGAACGCCGCGGCCACGGGCTTTATGATGTGGCGCATAGTTACGGCAGCCATGAGATCGTCCTGGAAGACCCCGCGCATATCGCGAACATGGCGGATTTGCCCGTTGAGCAGATCAAAGCTGTCATGCAAACCTACGCTGTGCGTATGCAGGCACACCGCAAGAACCCTTTCATCGAATATGTTTTAGCGTATAAAAATTATGGAGTGGCCGCCGGCAGCCGTAGTATCGGGCACGCCCGTTCACAGATCATGGCGGTGCCGGTCTTGCCCATGCGTGTCAAAGACAAGACCCGCGGGTCTGAAAAATATTTTGAGATCCATGAGCGCTGCTTGTTTTGCGACATGGTAAGCCAGGAGATGAAAGATAAGGAGCGTGTCATCGCCCAAAACGAAAATTTTGTGGTCATCGCCCCTTTTGCCTCGCGGTTCCCTTTTGAAACATGGATTTTGCCCAAGGACCATCACTGTGATTTCGCCGACGGAATTAAGGGCCATGAGGAAACTTTGGCAGCCATCATGAAAGATATTTTATTGCGCTTTAAAATCGGGTTGAATGATCCCGCGTATAATTACATGATCCAGACCTCTCCGGTCAAGGCCCCAGACTCATATAAAGATTATTATCACTGGCATATTGAAGTGATGCCTAGATTGACACGGGTGGCTGGTTTTGAACGCGGCACCGGTTTTTATATTTGCCCCATCCCGCCGGAGATGACCGCGGCTTTTTTAAGGGAGGTTGACATCCATGCCTGAACTCAGAAGAGACCCGGTGGTGGGGCGTTGGGTGATCATTGACAGCGACCACTCCAAGGGGCCTTTGGATTTTTCCAGGGAAGACAATACACCTACCCGTCAGGCCATTTGCCCGTTTTGCCCGGGGCGGGAACATCAGACACCCCGGGAAGTTGACGCGGTGCGGCCTGTGAAAAGCCCTGCCGACACACCCGGATGGCTGGTACGCACCGTCCCTAATAAATTCCCGGTTTTAAATTCCGACGGTCCGCTTGAAAAAGACGGCATCGGCATTTATGACCAGATGACCGGTATCGGCGCCCATGAAGTCCTGATCGAAGGCCCTGACCACGATAAAAGTCTTACTGAATTGGGCAAGGAAGAATTGCAGGCGGTGATAAGCCAATACCATAGCCGTTTTCGGCAACTGTCAAAGGACAGGCGCTTTAAATATGTGGTGATTTTTAAGAATTTCGGCTCTTCTGCCGGGGCCACCCTTGAACATCCCCACAGTCAAATCATTGCCTTGCCCATGGTCCCTAAAACCGTGTTGGAAGAACTTAAAGGCGCGGAACATTATCACCAATACCGCGGCCGCTGTGTATTTTGTGATATAATCTTCCAGGAGTATCAGGATAAAGAGCGCATCGTTGTTGAAAACAGCAGTTTTTTGGCTTTCTGTCCTTACGCGCCGCGTTATGCGTTTGAAACCTGGATCGTCCCCAAGGGACACAGCGCGGATTTTGGCAATATCGATGAGACCACCCTGGCCCATTTAGCGCAAATTTTGCAAGACATGCTCAAAAAAGTCAAAAAAGTTTTGGGAAATCCTGCCTATAATTACTATCTGCACACAGCTCCTGTAGGGTATGCTAATCCGGCGTGTTACCATTGGCATATCGAAATTATCCCAAAATTGACCCGCAGTGTCGGTTTTGAATGGGGGACGGGATTACATATCGTTCCCACCTTCCCTCAAGACGCGGCCCGTTACTTAAGAGAAGCGATGTAAGAGAAGCGAATTGACAATTCAGCCTTTTTAAGTAGAATAAGTTTCTTATTTGGACTTAAATTTCATGCCGAGTTAGCTCAGGCAGTAGAGCGCAGGACTGAAAATCCTGGCGTCCCCAGTGCAAGTCTGGGACTCGGCACCATTCTTTTTTGCCTTTGAAAAAGCCATAAACATGCCGGAAAATGATGAACAACTGGTTTCATTAAGCAGCTTGTCCTTAGGTCAAAAGGCTCTGATCATTGCTTTTTCTTTTGACACCAAGGAGGGAGAACGCATCCAGAAGATGGGATTAGTCCCCGGAGAGCAATTGGAAATTGTACGCCTGCCGCCACAGGGTGAACCTATTGAAATTAAAATCCGCGGGTATTTCCTGTCTCTCAGCAGACAGGATGCGGACCATATCAAGGTCAAGCTGTATTCTTAGCACAATTGACCGGCGGCGCCGAAGAACTGTGAGTATCCGGCTCGAGGACGACCTTGAAATAATCCTGTCAATTTGTTTTAGTCTGCTATATAATTAGCCGATTTTCAAGGGTCCGTACCTTAAGGAGGAATAGGCCTATGAACCTGCCTTCCAAAACAGGAACAGAAAAAAATTTGGGCCTGTCTATCATTGATTTAGAAAAGGTCAATAACGCTCCGTTTGAAACATCGCCTTATGATTATATTGTGGTATCAGATTTTATCCGGGAAGAATGGAAAGATAAGCTGATAGAAGCTTATCCTAAAGTCAAGTCAGCCGGAAGTTTTCCCTTGTCAACGGCGTCTTGCAGCAGCGAGTTTATGCAATTGATCAAAGAACTAAATTCGGGTGCTTTCAGGCACGCCATAGAATCAAAATTTTCGCTTGATCTCGAAGGTAAGCCGACGATGTTTACGGTCCGCGGGAAATGCAAGCTCAAAGACGGCCAAGTCCATACGGACTCGGACAGTAAGATCATCACCGTGCTTCTCTACATGAACCCCTCCTGGGAAAACCAGGGAGGCCGGCTGCGCCTGCTGAACAGCACCAGTATCGATGATATCAAGGCTGAGGTCTCTCCTAATATCGGGACCCTGCTTGTCTTTCGGCGCTGCGACCATTCCTATCATGGGCACCTGCCTTTTGAAGGGACACGCAAGGTCATTCAAATGAACTGGGTGACCCATCAGAAGTTTGTTGACCATGAGCAAAAGAGGCACCGATGGTCCGCCATCTTTAAAATATTCTCACCCTATTAAGTCTCGGCACCCATGACCGTTAAAACCGATTTACCAATATCCTCATGCTGGATAGTCACGGAAGGCCTGGTCGGCCTTCAGAACCAGGCCATTGGCCTGGCCCAGGCGCTTGGACTTCCCTATGTTTTAAAGGAGATCAAAAAACCAAAGGGCCTGCTGCAATTCCTGTCACCTCATGGCCATGGCCTTGTCCATCCGTGGCCGGATTTTCTGATTTCATGCGGCCGTCAGAGCGTGCCTGTTTCAATGGCCGTCCGCCGCGCAAGCGGGAACAAAACTTTCACCGTCCATATCCAGGACCCCCTTATAGACCCAAAGCATTTTGACCTTGTGATTGTCCCTGAGCATGACAAATTACGGGGGGAAAACGTTTTTGTCACCCATGGGGCCATTCACCATGTCAGCGCGGATAAACTCGATTCGGCGGCCGGTCATTTTCGCCCGCTTTTGGCAACATTGCCGCGGCCTATCATCAGTGTATTGATCGGCGGTAAAAACCGGCACCAAGGGTTTAATGGTCCCTGTGCCCATGATTTTGCCAATAAGCTGCTTGCTGCGGCGACACATACAGGGGGCGGGCTTGCGATTTCCTTCTCAAGAAGGACAGGTCCTAAAAACGAATTAATCCTAAGGCAAGTGCTCACAGGAGTTCCTTCCTACATTTGGGACGGCACAGGCGAAAATCCATACTTAGGGCTTCTGTCCCTCGCGGATGCCATCATTATTACCAGTGATTCCATCTCCATGATTTCCGAGGCTTCTTCGACGGGCAAGCCGGTTTATATTTATGAATTGCCAAACGGGGGACGCCGGCACCAGCAATTTTGTAAGAGTTTGGTCCAAGCGGGTATTGCGCGACCTTTTTTAGGTACTGTAGAAACCTGGAAATATACCCCTCTGGATGAAACCCGAAAAGCTGCCGATTTCGTCTATGAACGCTATATGGCAAATGTTCCCTCCTCCTTGATGGGGGAGGTCAGGCGGGGGTGAAATTAATTATGCAAACTTTATCTCAAGAAATACCTCTTAAGGTCAAGACATTCAGCAACACATCAGGCGGCTCTGCGCTTTTTAAGGCGCTGGGCCATCCCTTGACTTCCCCCAAGGTCCACAGCCTGATCAAATCTTTGTCGTCTTTCAAAAGAGTTGCCGTCTATGATCCCCTGGGGCAGGCCGCGGAATTGGAGGCCCTCTATGATCTTTCGCAGATAAAAATCACTGAAGTCTTAGTTCAGAACGTCAATGATATCGGCAAGCCGATGCTGGGCCTGAATGCAAAGCCTGCCACTGAATTTAAAAATATCGATACTGATGCTGTTTTCGTCACTGCTTTTGACTCCGCGCGCCTGACTGCCCAAGTCCAACATCTGCTGCCCAAAGGGGTAAAAGTTTTCTCTTTTGACGATGCGCGTTTGGCCGACGAGTTTCTGACCAACCTCCGCAATTATCTTGACAGTTTGAATTTTGCCACCAATTTTGTTTTCTTCCGGGAAGAACCGGGACACCATACGCGGTTGGTGACCGCCAACTATTGGGCCGGATACAGCACGAAGAATGTTGGTCCTCATACCGGACACTCGCGGGAGCTCGGGCTATGGTGCTGCTTGTTTAATAAAGACGGAAAGGTGCTGGCCCAATGGAATGAAAAACTTGAAAAATCCGTCCATAACATCACCCTTGATAGCAAGGAAATAAGCCAACGCCTTGGTCTTAAAAGTTTTACCGGCAGCCTATTTGTGCATTTTACGGGAATTGCCGGTCACGACGTTGTCAAATACGCGCTGGATACGTATGGTGACGATGACTCTGTTCTTTCCTGCACCCATGATGCCAATTCCTGGCCTGCCGATCTATACGCAGGATTGCCTGCCCCCAGAGAAGGAGAGCAGGTTTTGCTTTGGGTCCAAAACAGCCATCCCTGTGCCATCCCTGCCAATGGGATGGGTTTGAGCTTAATGGGTTCGGATGAGGTGATCGGGTTTGACAAGCCGGTAGCTCCTTTTGCGACCTGTGCCATCGATGTGGCAAGTTTATTCCCGAAAGCCAGATGGCCGCAGCAGTTTGAAGTCCATGCCGGCAGGCATTTCGTGCGGCCCCGTTATGAGATCATCGACGCTAATAAACGCCGCCTGATAGCGCATACCAATGTCGAGCGCACAGATCTTAAGTCCGACCCTGGCATTCGCGATCTTCTCAAGGTGATGGGCAAGGGCTTTATATTACCTGCACCAATTCTGCCGATTGGCCGGTGGCAAAATATCGTATTACCGACGCCGATGTCAACCTGTCAAAAGGACCTCCCGTTAACACTGATCATTTATAACAGCAAAGGTCAGCAAGCCGGTTTGTACCCGCTTGGGCTATTGGAACGCGGCAATATCAAGGACCTAAATATCAACCAATTATTAGGAAAGCGCTCTGAAAGCGAATTCCCCGGCGGTTTCGGCCATTCGGAGTTGGTTTATGATTTTTCGCAAGGGGGCGAAGCTGACGGCTGGCTGCATGCTTTATACCGTTATGAAGACACGAAAAGCGGGCATAATACTGAAACCAGTTTCGGGTCTCATATTTTTAATACGGTATTAGTCTACAAAAATGAGCCGCAGTCCTATGTAGGTAAACCGCCTGGTTTAAGCACGCGCCTTTTTTTGCGTCTTGGCCGCGATGAAGGCACAGACACCTTGTGCCATTTGATCTATCCGGCTTCCACACCTTGGCACGCGCAGTCTGAAACTGATCTTATTTTGACAGACACCAAGGGAACTGAAATCCTCAAGAAAACGGTCCATATTGCCTGCAGCGGTTCTCTATTTTGGCGATACCATGAAATGTTCAGCAAACAAGAGCGCCAGCGTGCCGGCCAAGATGCCTATATCATTATCCGTGACACCACCTGCCGCTTGTTCGGCTATCACGGATTAATCATAGGCGAAAAATCCTTCTGCCTCGACCATATGTTCGGGTTTTGATTTTTCCCTCAATATATGTTATCCTTTCAAGATAACATCCTTTTCTTCAAGGAAATTATTGACCATGTTCAAAAAAGCTTTAAGCTTAACCGTCATTTTTTGTTTTTTTCTGACCACCTTGGCCCCTCTGCCCAAAGCCCATGCCGATACAGTTTTAGGCCTGCCACAACCCGGCACCATGGTCAATTTAAGCCCTGCCTATGTGCCGGTGATCGTCAAAGGCCTGCGCGTCCATCCTGAAAACCCGGTCCTTTTTGATTTTATTGTCGATACCGGAAACACAGGCCTTTTGGCCAATGATCCGCAGTTAAAGGCTGAATCCGAAAAGTTGATCAAATACTTCCTTGCTTCCTTGACCATCCCTGAAGATGATCTATGGGTCAATCTTTCCCCCTATGAAAAGGACCGCATGGTCCCTGAACAATTAGGCCGGACGGAAATGGGGCGGGACATGCTGGCCCAAGATTATATGCTCAAACAAATAACCGCCTCACTCATATATCCTGAAAAAGATTTAGGCAAAGAGTTCTGGAGCAAGGTCTACGCAAAAGCCCAAGAGCAATATGGAACAAATGAAATCCCTGTCAATACCTTTAATAAGGTATGGATCGTGGCAGACAAAGCCAAGGTCTACGTCCACGCCAACACCGCCTTTGTGGTAGCCAGCCATTTAAAAGTAATGTTAGAAGAAGATTATCTCGCATTATCCAAACACCAACGCCAACCCGGGGACATGGCTTCAGCCGTGTCCCCAAGCACTAGCCCAAGCGAACTACCATTGAATGTGAAAGCACCCCAGGGAAACAACCCCCACGCCTTACCATCAACGAGCACTCTAAGTTCCCAGATCATCCGAGAAATAGTCCTTCCTGCGCTCGAAGGTGAAGTCAACACCGGCCAAAACTTCGCTAATCTGCGCCAAATCTTCCATTCCATGATTTTGGCCGCCTGGTACAAGAAAAACCTCAAAGAGGCCCTGCTCAACCAGGTCTACAGCAATAAAGCCAAGATCAACGGCATCGAGCGCTCAGTCATTCTGAGCCCGAAGGGCGAAGAATCTCAACAAAATTTATCCCCGGAACAGATTTACCAGCAGTATTTGAAGGCCTACAAAAAGGGCGTCTTCAACTATATTAAGGAAGACATCCAAAATACACAGACCGTGCCCAGGAAATATTTTTCAGGGGGAGAAGTATTTCAAGATGTTATCCGGAATTTGACAGAAACTTATAAGACCACTGATCGTGATGTACAGGGATTTACTGTGGATGGGGCAATGGTCAATGTCTTTTTTGAGACACCTGAGGCAACTCCCATAAGAGATTTGCAAAGACTTTATTCTGAAACATCCTTGAAAATAAAAGGTGGAGACATAACTTCTAAAGAAAAAAGAAGATTGAGAAAAACATTAAGGCTGATTAGCAATGCTATTTTGGACCATCCTGATTTTCCACGCCGTTCAGATCTTGCAAAATCGAATGAAACCAACCCGGCGATGCTTGGTGATATCATTGGTTCATTGTCCCGTAAACATCATTTAACACAAATTGAAGCCGGACAGTTAAAACGATTAACACTTGCCGATAGAATACAGCGGGAAGTGTTCGGGGTAAATGACCAGGATATTGATAAAGCACTGGATGAGCGCATCGGAGTATTTAATAAAACCATTGATGGATTTCACCAATTGATGAAAGCAGAGAAGATCAATGATATGACAGATGAAAAATTTTGGTCGATTTATGTTCCGTTGTCATTGTGGATGTACCAGCGAAAAATGGCAAAACGGCCCAATGAGTCCTACAATGTGGGGTTTTATGGGAATTTAGGCATTGGTAAGACCACCCGTACAAAAATCCTCACGATGGTACTCAGCGAATTATTAAAATCAAGAGGCGAGCAAGTCATTGCTTGGTCTGAGGATGATCTATATAAGAGAAAAGCAGAGCGGGAACTATTGAGGCCGGCATGGTATAAAGGCAAGGTTTATCGTGGACCGCCGGGCACCCATGACGTGGATTTAGGCGTTGAAGTTTTTAAACAATTGCGCCATACAACAAGCGATTCTGTTGTTCAAATCCCGGTATTTAAAAAAGAAATAGATGATCGTGTGTCCCCCAGAGAAGTCCATGGCAAGGTGGGGATAGTGATTTTTGAAGGCTGGATAGCCGGGACTTACACGAATGTTGATCCTGCGAGAATATTAGATCCCTTTAAACGGCAGAATGCCTTGGCTTTACAAAAATACGCCCCCTTAAACGATCAATTGGATGATTTGATTGTCCGCAAGACCCATGACATTGATACTGTTAGAAAAATGTACACCGACCAGGTCAGGCGACAACGCGCGGCAGTTGAAAAGGCCGGCGGTACATGGACAGGCATAGAGGAAGAAGAGATCGACCCATTCATTGATTTATTTTATAAAGATATCTGGGAACCGGGGGTCACCTCACCGGAACCGCGATTAGAAGACACTAGTATTTTAATAGATACAGATGCAAAAAGAGGGATTATCAGCATGTCTTTAGGAGGCCGGGCCCAATTAAACAGGCCCAACCCGGCGATGATGTCGCGCAGGGAGTTTGGATTAAAACTGACAGCTGTTGTGGCAGGGGCAGGGATATTGGGAACAGGGACATATATGGGGCTCCGCTATTTTGGTAAAAAAGCACGTCAGTCGGGGCTGTCTGATCCGAATATAATGAATTGGTTGATCGGACTGCACAGGGTCGATGATGATATCAAAGAATTCAGGAAAATATGGGTGACAGCCGCAACTACGGACCAAATTGGGCCGCCGTTATTAAAGTTAATGGACAGGGTCACGGTTGTCAATGAGAATACATTTATCAATATATTTTATTTGACTGACGACGAAATTGACAGGCTGGCCCTGGTGGTCCATTTTTTAAGGAACATCGTTCCAAACAAGATCGTGGTTTTACCGCAGGGCAATTCTCCCAATGATCCGCTATCACTTTTAACTTCATTGGCCCAAAATGTGCATAATCCCAAAGCCATCAGGTTAATTCTTGGCCAAAAAAATACCGTGCATTACATTGATGGACTAATGCCAAAAGATATAGCTGACCAGCATATTATATATTTCCATGAGGCCATAGCGCATAATGATATGGACCGGATCGGAAGGTCTATTATGGGGATGATGATTGATGCATCTGATTTTAACACAGATATAGACATGAAAAACCTGGCAAGGGTAGAGTTGCAAAATGCAACGATCGATCATCTTAGTGAGTTATTAAAACGAAAACGCAACGATCCCAAATTAATCAGGATATTTCAAATCCTCGCTAATTACAATAATTCCGCCGCGATCAAAGCTTTGCGGGACCGCGCCATGTCTTCTTCCGGCACGGCGATGGCAGTTGAGCCTGTCCGCGCACGACAGGCGGCCAAAGCAAATCCGAATGGCGGTATTGATTTGAATGCCCGTAACATGGGCCTGGATGTCCGCGGGGAAAAGACCGATGTCCGTTTTGACAAGGCCATCATCGGGCAATTCAAGCGCGGGGATTTCTCAGGTGTCAGGCCGGTGATCATCAAGATCACGCCCATTGCCGATGTCATGCCATTACTGGGGCTAAAAGATGAAGACAGGCGATTGGCCGGAGTTTAAATGAGTTTAAATGAGAGAGTTGCAAATTTCTAATCTCTCGATTAAACTAGAGCGAAGTTTTTATACAAAATCCAAAGGGCCAAGTTCATGGCATCAAATACAGAAACCTCGCAACCTTCAGCCCATGGGCGGCCTTTCCACCATTTCCAGGCCTTGATCAACAGGCAGGGAAAGGTGAATGTCCATGGTACACGCAATCGCCAGAACCCTTTTGCGGACCTCTATCATTTTTTCTTTTCCCTGACCTGGCCTAAATTCTTTATCTATATCGCATCTATTTATTTTTTGACGAACATATTCTTTGGAATTTTGTATTTTATTTGCGGGGTGGATGTCGTAGGGGACGGGCATTCAACCGGCCTGGACCGCTTAAGGCATTGTATTTTCCTGAGCATCGAAAACATGAGTTCTGTTGATTACAGCCGGGCCGGTCCGGCCGGCATAGGGCCGGATATTCTGATGACCATCCAGGCTTTTTTGGGGCTCTTGACCCTGGCCGTTATTACAGGTCTGTTTTATGCCAGGTTTTCCAGGGCCACGGCGCGGATCATTTTCAGCAATAAAGCGATCATCGCCAAGCATAACGGCAAATTATGTTTTTCTTTAAGGATCGCCAATGAGCGTTTAAACCAGATCGCTGAAGCGCATATGAGCCTTCACTTGACTGTCAATGAAGTCAGCCTGGAAGGGGAGCATTCGCGCAAATTTTATGACCTTAAACTGGAACGCGAGCACACTCCATTATTTGCTTTGAGCTGGACCGTGCGGCACTATATTGACGAGCATAGCCCGCTTTATGGGATGGATGAAAAGAAAATGCGGGAGGACCAGATGGGCATCCTGGCATCTTTGACCGGAATTGATGAAACGTTTTCACAACCCATCATTGCCCGTCATGCGTATTCAATGGATGATATTGTTTATAATAAGCGCTTCAAAGACATCATTGAATTGCACGATAAACATGTCCATATTAATTTGAAGGGCATCCATGACCTGCACGAGCCGCAGCCCGAAGGGCAGCTTGATCCATTATCTTTTAAAATAATCCAAAAATAAAATGATAAAAGTATACACAGGACTAAAAGGTAACGTGATCTTTCTCTTTTTTATGGCGGGAGCGGTCCTTTTTCTGTCCATTTTTTTCTGGGGGATTACCAAAGCCATCCAGCTGCTTCTTCCTTTATTAATCGTCGTATCTTACTTTTTGATCATTGTCTTTTTATTGGTCATTCTTCCCGCGACTTTTTTTAAAAATTTGCGTCCGGCCCTCAGTGTATATTCTGTGTTAATGTCCCATGTCCTGGGTGTTGTAACATGGATGGTGTCTTTTTTCATTGTCATTAAATCTTTGGGTTTTTGGGGGATATTTTTGGCCTTATTATTCCAGTTTTTGGCACCCATCGCCATTGCGGGAGAGATACTCAAGGGTTCCTGGGTTTATGCAGGGCATTTGATATTATGGACCAGCTTTACATACGGGATGAGATTTTACAGCCAATGGTTGTTAAATTTAAATTCCCGCAATCAGAAAAAAGGTGATATTATTGATGTAGATGCCGTTGAAGTGCGGTGATGAGGTTCGCCGAAACCGTCCGGGGAATATTGGGCTGATGACCTCTACTGATTTTTTAAATTGGTAGGGGTCATTTTTTTGACCTCACCAATGAAAATTTTTCTGTCATCCTGAGCGAAGCGAAGGATCTTAAAGTGTCTTAAGATTCTTCGTCGGAGGTTTCGGGATGACTTCTAGCCTCAGAATGACGAAGGGAGATTAAAATGGAACAAATATATGCTATTGCAACAGTGTGGCTTGCACTTGCCGTTATCTGCGCGATCATTGCCTATCATCTCAGGATATCCATCGCCTTAGTTGAAATTTGCGTGGGTGTTTTTGCCGCGGCCGTTGCCAATCATTTTTGGGGCATTGATTCCATGGGCGGTAATCTTGAATGGCTGCGTTTTCTGGCATCCATCGGGGCTGTTCTGCTGACATTTTTAGCAGGGGCAGAACTTGATCCCTTGGTCATTCGTACTAAATTAAAAGAAGTCAGCGTTGTCGGCACGGTTGGTTTTTTGGCCCCATTTTTAGGGTGCGCGGCCCTGGCCCGTTTTGTCCTGCATTGGGACCCGAGGGCAAGCTTGCTGGCAGGGGTCGCCCTTTCCACCACATCCATGGCCGTGGTCTACGCCGTTATGCTTGAGACGGGGTTTAACAAGACGGAATTCGGCAAGGGGATTTTGGGGGCTTGTTTTGTCAATGATTTGGGGACTGTCTTGGTTTTAGGGTTTATATTCGCGCCCTTCACGTACAAATCAATTATCTTTGTTATTGTCAGCGCCGTAGTGCTGGCCGTTTTTCCTTTCATAACTTCCATGTTAACGAAAATATACGCTAACAGGACTGCCGCGATCCGTGTCAAGTGGGTCGTTTTCGTATTATTGGGCCTGGGGGCCCTTGCTTTTTGGTCCGGCTCTGAAGCGGTGCTTCCGGCTTATATTGCCGGTATTATGCTGGCGGAATTTGCCACCAAGGAAGAACATTGGGTCAAACGTTTGCGGACATTAACAGTCGGGTTCTTGACCCCGTTTTATTTTTTACGCGCCGGTTCCCTGGTCTCCTTGCCGGCGCTGATGGGCGCCCCGATCATTTTCTTGATCTTATTGGGGGGTAAAGTTTTTTCCAAAATTTTCGGATTATATCCTATAATAGCTTGTTTTCGCCGTGACCGGAAAGAGCGATGGTATTACACCCTGATGATGTCCACAGGGCTTACCTTCGGCACAATCTCCGCCCTTTATGGGTTTTCTCACGGCATTGTGACGAAGGAACAGTATTCCTTCCTGGTGGCCACCGTCATTGCCAGCGCGGTCATTCCGACCATGATCGCGAATTTCGCGTTTTTACCCGGGCACCTTCTTGCGCAGGCCGCGGGGGAAAAGCATAAAAGAAAAGCATCAGCAGAGAGCATAGACGAGGAATAATGATTGGGATGTTGAAGCGATGGCGGATATTGATGATTGCCTGTGTTTTAATCGGCCTGTGCCCCTTATGGGCCCAGGACATCAAAGAGGGCTATGGAAAAATGACGATGCCGGACGGCTCAGTGTATGAAGGTCAATTTAAAGACGGAGTTTTTGAGGGACAAGGCACATTGACCAATCCCAATGGGGGGCGATACACCGGTGGATTTAAATATGGGCTTTATGACGGCAAGGGGGTCCTCCTTTATATAGATGGAAGTAAATACGAAGGCCATTTTAAAGAAGGCCAATTAAACGGGCAGGGAGTCGTGAGCTATGCCGATGGCGGGTCCTATAAGGGGCATTTCAAGGATGGGGAAATAGAAGGCCAGGGCGTTTTTACTAATTTTGACGGCACGAAATCCGTCATCAACCAAACAAGTTCGGCACAAAAATCACCATAAGATTGGAAAGGAGCACAGGTATGTCGGCAAAAACAAAGGTATTGAAAATTTTTTTCTGTGTTTTAGCGCTGGCTTTATTTGCGTTCTCAAGATTTTCCTATGCGGATTGGTCGATCGGGATCGGTGTCGGTGACCACCACGACGGAGGCTGGGACCATCACGACGACCATCAATTTTATCGATGGCACGACCACCCTCATTACGGCGGGCACATTCATTTTCTTCCTGCCGGTTACTATACGATTTGGGCGGGCGGGGTACAGTATTATTATTATGATGGATTGTATTACACCTATATCGGCAACGGGGATTATGTCCTGGTCAATCCTCCGCTAGGGGCCTATGTGACTGCCATTCCGCCGGATTTCCAGCCGGTCAATATTAACGGCAGGATTTACTATACCGATAACGGCGTTTATTATGTTTTAACCCAACATCATGGATATAAAGTTGTTGCTCAACCGGTGGTGTATGCGCAGCCGGTCCAAGTCATTGAGCAACAACCGCAACAGGTCGTTGTCAGTCAGCCGCCGCCTGCATTGCCCATGCCCGCTGACACTCAAAATTCATTTACGATCAATGTGCCCAATAACAGCGGCGGATATATAGCGGTGGTCATTACAAGGTCAGGAAATGGTTATACAGGCCCACAAGGCGAATTCTATGCCCAATTTCCTTCAGTAGCGCAATTAAAAGCCATGTATGGAAAATAAGAATAAATAATCAATAATGATTTATTTCCGGACGAAAAATATCCGCCTATGTTTAGGCATTGTCCTTTTTATATTTACTCCAACTGACTTGCGGGCTGACCAGCCGCTTACCCTCAAAGACTGTTTTAAGGCAGCGCTGAAAAGAAGTGAAGTTTTGAGCACCCAACAGGAATTAATTGTCCAGGCTGAGGAAACCTACCATAGGGCCTGGGGCGCAATCCTCCCTTCCATCAATGGTTCGTACACCTATTTCCATCAAAGCGGATCAGGATTTACAAATTCAGGGAACACCTCGTCTTCCAGAGGTCAACAGACCTTAGGGGTCAGCGCTGATGAACCTTTGTTTAGAGGTTTCAGCGACTTTGCTGCTGTGCACGCGGCGAAAGCTTTTATTAAAGCACAACAACAAGCCAGGCAATGGGCAGGCATGCAGCTTTATAGCGATGTGGCGCAGGCTTTTTATACTCGCATGGCCGTGCAAGAAGATTTGAATGTTTTGGATAACGAGTTGGTGTTATATCAAAAAAGAATCAAAGAACTTCAGGACAGGATCTCCATAGGCCGCTCCAGGGTCACAGAAGTGCTCACCATTCAAGCAGCCCAGGCCATTCTTCGTGCCCAAAGGGAACAGATAGTGGGCCAGTTGGAAGTGTCCAAAGAAATGTTGGCATTCCTGACAGGTCTGGGCCAAGATATCCAGTTGGATGACACCGACGATCTTCCTTCAAGCATAGGGACATTGGAAAGTTATCAATCTCAGGTTAATGCAAGGCCGGATATCCTATCAGCCCAAAAAAATGTGGATGCGTACAGGTCCAATGTCTCTGCTGCCAAGGGCGCTTATTTGCCTTCAGTGGATTTGATCAGTGACTATTACGGCGAGCGGCCTGACCGGGCATCCAATGGGGCTTGGGACGTTGAAATTGCCGTGACCTTGCCGATCTTTACAGGAGGGATAACTTCAGCGAATGTGAATACCGCCGAGTCCCAGAAACGCCAGGGCGAATTACAATTAAGTCAGGTCCAAAGAATGGCCATAGAAAATGTCCGCTCTTTGTACCATGACTTTAAGGCTGATTTGAGCCAATTGGCGGCCCTTCAAGAGGCCTTTAATATATCGGAAGAAAATTACAAAGCCAATGTCAAAGATTATGAGCTTAATTTGGTGACCAATCTCGACGTGCTGCAGGCGCTCACCTCTTATCAGGACACAGAACGTTCCTTAGAAAAGGCCCGTTACCAGGTCAAGATTGACTATAACCAACTGGAAGCGTCGGTGGCCCATCGCCTGTCCTGGATGGAAGAAGGGCAAGAGTAATGAACATATCCGAGATCTCCATTAGGCGGCCTGTTTTTGCCTGGATGCTGATGTCCGGGCTCATCGTATTCGGCGGGATATCCTTTATGCGCATGGGGATCAGCCAGCTTCCTGATGTGGATTATCCCGTGGTTTCCGTCAATGTCCGTTTGGAAGGGGCGGCCCCGGAGGTCATTGAAACCTCCATCGTTGATATCATCGAGGATGCGGTGATGAGCATCCAAAGCATCCGCAGCGTCACCTCAGAGTCGGAAGATAGTGAAGGGACCGTGACCATCGAGTTCGAATTAAACCGTAATATTGACCTGGCGGTCCAGGACGTCCAGGCCAAGGTTGACTCCATTTTACAGAAGCTTCCCAAAGAGATCACTTCACCGACTATCCGTAAATCAAACCCCGAAGACCAGCCGATCATGCTCTTGACCCTGGAGAGTGGTACGTATCCTCTTAAGGACCTGATGTTATACACCAATGACCGCATCAAGGATGATTTTTCAATTGTGGCAGGAGTTGGCGACATTACTCTGGGCGGGTATCGGGACCCCAATCTGCGCATTTGGGTGGACCACAACGCGCTCAATACTTACGCGCTTTCGGTTGATGACGTCATCAACACCATACAAAACGAACATATGGAAGGGCCCGCGGGCCAATTGGACAGCGGGAAAACACAATTGAACGTCCGGACCATGGGAGAGGCCAAAACGATCGAAGAATTCGGTAATTTGGTCATCAATCAGCGGGGTGGGGCGCCGAACTATATCCCGATCCATTTGGATCAAGTCGCGCGCATCGAGGAAGGCATGGCCGATGCCAGGAGTTACAGCCGCGCCATGGGAACTCCCAGCGTGACATTGAATATCCTCAAACAGCGGGGGTCTAATGCCGTCGAAGTGGCCCGTGCTGTCCGGGCCAAGGTCGCGGAAGTCCGGAAAGGTCTGCCCAAGGGCATGAAGCTCTCCATCAATTTTGACAGCACCCGTTACACCGAACAAGCGGTCCGTGAACTGAAATTCACATTAATACTATCAGCTCTTTTGACAGGATTGGTTTGCTGGATGTTTTTGGGTTCCTGGACTTCAACCTTAAATGTCCTGTTGGCGATCCCGACATCGATCATTGGCACATTTATGGTCCTTTATTTCGCAGGGTTCACCTTAAATACCTTTACCTTGCTGGGGCTCAGCCTTTCGATCGGGATCGTGGTGGATGACGCCATCATGGTGCTGGAAAATATCATTCGCCACCGGGAAAAGGGTAAGGGCAGGATTTTGGCCGCTTTGGATGGCTCTAAGGAAATCACCTTTGCCGCCATGGCCGCCACCGTCTCCGTCGTGGCGATCTTCCTGCCGGTGGCTTTCATGAGCGGTGTCATCGGAAAGTTTTTCTTCCAGTTCGGGGTGACCATTACCGTCGCGGTGCTATTGTCCCTTGTTGAGGCTTTGACCTTGACCCCCATGCGCTGTTCCCAGTTTGTTGATATCGGAAAACGGTCGACCCGCTTCGGCCAAGGGGTCGAGTGGTTGATGGACCGGACACGCGGCCATTATGCGTCTTCCCTTACAATCGCGTTAAATCATCGTGTGAAGGTGATCGTCGGGGCATTAGTCATTTTTGTTTTGAGTTTCTCGGTCCTTATGTTTCTCAACAAGGAATTCATCCCGACACAAGACCAAAGCCGGTTTAATATACGGTTAAAAACCCCGGTTGGTTCTGCGCTCTCGTATACGAATTTAAAGTCCCGTGAAATTGAAAAATTTCTTTCGAAACGATCTGAAGTCGATCGTTATGTCCTGCAGGTGGGCGGAGGATCTCCAGGCGACTCCAATAGTGCATCGGTGCTTGTAACGATGAAGGACCGGGGGCATCGCGGTCTTGATCCAGCCAAGGGGCATGAATTGAGCCAGCAGGAATTTATGGATGTTTGCAGAAAGAAATTCAACAAGGTCCCCGACCTGCATGCCGTCATTCAAGACCTTTCTACCAAGGCCTTTACCGCTTCCAGGGGTTTTCCGGTGGAGTTTACGGTCCAAGGCCCGGATTGGGACAAGTTGGCGGATTATTCGAAACAAATAATGGATGGTTTGGAAAAAACCGGCCTGGTCACGGACTTGGATACCAATTATTCCCTTGGACAGCCTGAGCTCCAGGTTGTTCCTGACCGCAAGAAAGCCGCGGATTATGGGGTCAGCATCTCCACCATTTCCCAGGATGTAGAGGCGATGATCGGAGGGGTCCTGGTCGGTACTTATGAGAAAGGCGGACACCGCTATGATATCCGCTTGAAATTGGAAGATAGCAAGGAAGACCCGCGCACGACGGTCAACAGCCTTTTTGTCCGCAACAATCGAGGCGAGTTGACGCCGCTTTCCAATTTGATCACTATGAAAGAAAAAGAATCCATGGTCTCGATCTGGCGCAGCGGCCGTGAACGGTCGATCACCATCTATGCCAATGTTAAGGCCGGCGAGTCTCAACAAAAGGCCTTGGCTCGGGCCCAAAGCATTGCCAAGCGTGTTTTGCCGCCTGAATACCATATCACCTTGACAGGCAGTTCACAAACATTCGCCGAATCCCTGCAAAGTCTCGTCTGGGTCCTTTTGCTTGGTATTATCGTTGCCTACATGGTGCTGGCTTCACAGTTTAACAGTTTTGTCGATCCTCTTTCGGTGTTGATGGCCCTTCCTTTCAGCATCTCCGGCGCTCTGATGGCTTTGTATATAACGCACCATTCCATCAACATTTATAGTGTCATTGGTTTGATCCTTCTGATGGGGATCGTCAAGAAAAATTCGATCCTGTTGGTGGATTTCACGAATCAAGTCAGGGAAAAAGGTGGGCCGTCCGTCAACCAAGCCCTTCTGACGGCCTGCCCCATCCGCCTGCGGCCCATCCTGATGACCTCGGTGGCCACGATCGCGGGGGCCGTTCCCGCTGCCTTGGCCTTTGGTCCCGGAGCGGAGAGCCGCAATCCCATGGCCATCGCCGTTATCGGCGGGGTGGTCTTTTCGACGGCGCTGACCCTTTATGTTGTCCCTTGTTTCTACAGCCTCATGTCCCGCTTTGAAGGAAAGAAAAGGCATGAAAAACTCCTGAAAGAGGCCTTGCAGGAAAAAGAGCGTTTTTAATAATCCGTTGACAATTTAATTATCGTAGTGTATATTTAAAGTATAAAATATTTCACTTAGTGAAATAAAAAGAAGGGGTGGGCATGGGCGAATTAAAATTGGAGGAATTTGGGGACCGGATGATCAAAATTGTCCCGAAATTAAAAATTGAGCTGGGCTGTTATGAGAACAGCACCTTGACCCGCCGTGACATTACCACGACCCAGCTATTGGTTTTAGAGTGCCTCTCGACTTGCGGTCACTGCAAAATGCATACCTTGGTCGATGCCCTGAAAGTTAAATTTTCCGCTGTTACCGCGATCATCGACCGGTTGGTCAAGACAGGCTTTGTCATCCGTGAACACGGCAAAGAGGACCGGCGCACGGTTTTTGTTTCTTTAAGCGCCAAAGGGAAAAAAGTTTTACTTGAGGTTTACCAACAGCGGCGCAAGGCTTTTATGCAGGTTTTTAGCAGGGTCTCTGCCCGGGAACGGGAAGAATATTTAACGATCCTTGAAAAACTGGTCGAGCGGTTTACTTTTGAAATTTCCCCCTCCCTGAAAGTGAGTGATTAATATGAAAAGAAAAATGTTATTTCTGGCCGGTGCCTCCTTATTATTAGTCACCGGCTGTGGAAAACAGCAAGCAAGCATGCCGGCCATGCCGCCCGCGGAAGTGGGGGTGGTGACGGTGAGTTCCCAAAACCTGCCGATAACAACGGAGCTTCCCGGAAGGATCGATGCCGTGCGGGTTGCCGATGTCAGGGCACGGGCCACAGGGATACTCCTTAAAAGATCGTTTGAAGAAGGCTCTGAGGTCAATGAAGGTGATGTGCTTTTCCAAATAGATCCGGCGCCTTTGCAAGCGGTTTTAGACAGCGCGAAGGCCAGTTTAGCCAAAGCCCAGGCAACATTGACCCAGACGCAGAATAAAGCAGACCGTTATAAAGCGCTTGTGACCATTAACGCGGTCAGTAAACAGGATTATGATGATGCCTTCGCCGCCGCCTTGCAAGCCAAAGCTGATGTCGAGGCCGCCCGGGCTGCCGTGGAAACAGCTTCCTTAAATCTCGGCTATACGAGCGTAACGGCACCCATTTCCGGTAAGATCGGGGAGGCCAAGGTCACGGAAGGCGCCTTGGTCAGCCAAACGGACGCGACCGAAATGGCCTTGATCCAGCAGCTTGATCCCATTTATTTTGATTTTACACAATCAAGCACGGATGTTTTGCGCCTGCGGCATTCTTTTGACGCCGGGCTCTTACAAAAAGTTGCCCCGGACGAGGCCAAGGTGACCTTGGCTTTAGATGATGGAACGACTTATCAATATCCCGGCAAGCTGCTGTTTAGCGATATTACCGTTGACCCAAGCACCGGAATGATCACCTTGCGCGCCCAATTTCCCAACCCTGACCATATATTATTACCGGGGATGTTCGCCCGTGTCCAGCTTGAACAAGCCATTGACCAAAATGCGGTCACGGTGCTTCAAAGGGCCGCGGCATTAAACGGGAACGGGTCGGCAACGGTGATGGTGGTGGCCGCAGATAATAAAGTGCAAGTACGGACGGTCAAGCTGGGGGATTCGGTGGATGATAAATGGATCGTCACCGACGGCCTAAAGGCAGGCGAGACCGTGGTCGTTGAAGGGTTGCAAAAGATCAAGCCCGGGGCGACGGTGAAACCGGTGCCGTTTAATTCTGAAGAGGATAAATAGTTATCGTCATTCTGACCCTGAACGAAGTGAAGGGGAAGAATCTTAAGGAATCTTAAGGTCCTTCGGCCTGAAGGCCTCAGGATGACAAAGTAAAAGGAAAGCATAGTGTCTAAATTTTTTAAAAGGCTTTAGTTGTACGTCCTTTGATGTCGTAAAGTTTGTGTTATTGCGGGAGCTTGAATGTCTAAATTCTTCATTGATCGACCGATTTTTGCCTGTGTCATTTCCATATTGATTGTGTTGATTGGTATTACAGCCATCAGCCAATTGCCTGTGGCCCAATATCCGAGTGTCGCCCCGCCATCGATCAACATCAATTCCTCCTATGCCGGCGCCTCAGCCGAGGTCTTGCAAAACACCGTCACTTCCATCATCGAGCAGCAGTTAAGCGGCATCGATAATCTGCTTTATATTTCATCCACCAGCAATTCCAGCGGCCAGTCCACCATTTCGCTCTATTTCGAACCCGGCACCAGTCTGGATACGGCCCAGGTCCAGGTGCAAAATAAGCTGCAATTGGCCGTGCCCGCTTTACCGCAAATTGTCCAGCAGGCCGGTGTCACCGTCACCAAAGCCACCCGTAATTACCTGATGTTTTTTACACTTTCCACTCCCGACGGGAGCATGGATGAGATTTCCCTGGGTAATTATATTGCCTCCAATGTGCTCGATCCTATCCGCCGTGTCCCGGGGGTGGGGGAAGCCAATCAATTCGGCACTGAAAATGCCATGCGCGTCTGGATGAATCCCCAAAAGCTTTTCAGTTATAACCTGACCGCCAATGATGTGATCAATGCCATCGGCGCCCAGAATATTCAGATCCCGCTGGGCCAATTGGGCGACCGTCCCTTTGTCAAAGGCCAACAGCTCAATGTCACCCTGCAAGGCCGCAGTACCCTAAACACTCCTGAACAGTTTGATCATATTATTTTGCGTGTCAATCCTGACGGTTCGCGTGTTTATCTTCGTGACGTGGCCAATGTGGCCTTAGGCGGCCTTGATTATTCCACCCGGGCCCGCACCAACGGCTATCCTTCTTCCGCCGTGGCCATTAAATTGACACCGACGGCCAATGCTGTTGAGACCGCCGATGCCGTGCATGCGAAAGTCACCCAGTTGTCCAAATTCTTTCCCCCGGGCGTCAAGGTCGATTATCCCTTGGACCAATCGGCCTTTGTCCGTATTTCCGTCGAAGAAGTGGTCAAGACACTCCTGATCGCCATTTTCCTGGTTTTTTGCGTCATGTATTTATTCTTGCAAAGCATGCGCACGACCCTGATACCGACCATTGTGGTGCCGGTGGCTTTAATGGGCACCTTCTCGGTGATGAAGGCCTTTGGTTTTTCCATCAACGTGTTGACCCTCTTCGGGATGGTCCTGGCCATCGGTATCCTGGTGGATGATGCCATTGTGGTGGTGGAAAACGTCGAGCGCCTGATGCGCGAGGAAGGTCTTTCTCCAAAGGAGGCCAGTATTAAGGCCATGGAACAGATCACAGGGGCACTCGTCGGTATTTCCTTGGTTTTAACGGCGGTGTTTATCCCGATGGCGTTTTTCGGAGGTTCGGTGGGTGCGATTTACAAGCAGTTTTCGTTGTCCTTGGTTGCCTCCATGTTATTCTCTATTTTTTTGGCCCTGACCTTGACCCCGGCCTTGTGTGCGGCCATTCTTAAACCGATCGATAAAACCAAACATGAAGATAAGAAAGGTTTTTTTGGCTTGTTTAATAAAGGTTTTACCAAGGGCCGGGACAAATATCACAGTTTTGTCGGGGGCATGCTTGCGTCCACCGGCCGTTGGTTTATCGTTTACGCGGTCGTGATCTTGGCCGTAATTGTCCTGTTTGCCCGCCTGCCTTCCTCATTTTTGCCGGAAGAGGACCAGGGTTATTTTATCACCAATATCCAATTACCCGTCGGTGCTACACAGGAAAGGACCCTGGGTGTTCTTAAAAAAGTGGAAAAATATTTCTTAAGCCAGCCGGAGGTGGACAAGATCATTACGGTGGCCGGTTTCAGCTTTAACGGGCGGGGGCAGAATTCCGCGCTTTCCTTTATCCGTATGAAAGATTGGAGCCTGCGTCCGGGGGACACGCATAAGGTCCATGCCATCATCAATCGCGCTTTTGGCGCATTTTCCCAGATCAAGGACGCCATTATTTTTCCTGTTAACCTTCCTCCTATTCCGGAACTCGGGACATCTTCGGGTTTTGACCTGTTTTTGGAGGACCAGGCGGGCCTGGGCCACGACAAGCTCATGCAGGCGCGCGACCAATTGATGTCCTCGGCCGCCAAGAACCCCAATGTGGTTGGTGTGCGCATGCAGGGCCTGGAAGATGCGGCCCAACTCAAGATCAATATTGATGAAAATAAAGCCAGCGCCTTGGGGGTGTCCTTAGGAGACATTAATATCGCCTTGCAGGCGAATTTTGGTTCGTTCTATGTCAATAATTTTGTCCACGGCAACCGTGTGCAGAGGGTCATTGTTGAATTGGATGCGCCGTACCGCATGCAGCCGTCGGACATAAGCAAGGTCTTTGTGAGGAACAGCAAGGGAGGGATGGTTTCACTGTCCAGTTTGGTTTCTTTGAAATGGACCTACGGGTCTCCGCAACTGCAGCGCTACAACGGTTTTCCGGCGCTTGAGATCGTCGGTTCAACTCCCCCCGGAAAAAGTACGGGAGAGGCCATGAAGTCCATGGAGGAAATGATCAGTCAATTGCCCTCGGGCATAGGCTTTGAGTGGACCGGCCAGTCTTATGAAGAGCTTCTCTCAGGCAAGCAAGCCCCGGCGCTGTTTACCCTGTCCCTCATTGTCGTGTTCCTGGCCCTGGCGGCACTTTATGAAAGCTGGTCTATTCCTTTTGCAGTCATGCTGGTTGTGCCCTTAGGGGTATTGGGGTCATTGTTGGCGGCCACCATGCGGGGCATGCCCGATGACGTTTATTTTAAAGTCGGCCTTTTGGCCATTATCGGATTGTCGACTAAGAATGCGATCCTGATCGTTGAATTTGCCAAAGACCTTCAAAAAGAAGGTAAAGGCTTGGTTGAGGCCACTCTTGAAGCCGTGCACTTGCGTCTTCGTCCAATCTTGATGACATCATTGGCGTTTATTTTAGGGGTGACGCCTTTAGCGTTAAGCACCGGTGCCGGTTCTGCCAGCCAGCACGCCATCGGAACCGGGGTCGCCGGGGGGATGTTCACAGCCACGTTCCTGGCCATTTTTTTAGTGCCGGTATTTTATGTCGCCATACGAAGGATCTTTATGCCTAAGATCCAAGGGAAAGAAAAATGAGCAATCAATTTAAAATAAACTGTCATTCTGAGGGAGCGCGAAGCGCGACCGAAGAATCTAAAGGTATCTTAAGATCCTTCGCGAACAACTGTGAGTGTCGGTCAATACGACCTTCGCTCAGGACGACATCGGCGCTTATTTTGTGCATTTCATTTGCAGGCTGCACCTTCATCCCCGCGTATCACCGCCCGTCCTTGCCGGTGCCAACCCAGTTTTCAAATACCGCTGCTCAAACGTCATCTGCCGGCACCTCAGCTTCCGATATCGGCTGGCACGAATTTTTTAAAGATCCGGGTTTGCAAAAACTTATCGCACTGGCTTTACAAAATAACCGTGATTACCGCGTGGCCCTTTTGAATGTGCAGCAGATCCGCGACCAATACCGCATCGTGCAATATGCCTATCTGCCGACCTTTCAAATCGACGGATCGGGAGTGCGGGAACGTGAACTGGCCACCAGCAATAAATATATTGATTTGCGTAATTATAATGCCAGTGTGAACACGTCTTATGAAGTTGATTTGTTTGGAAATATCCGCAGCCTCAAAGCCCAGGTGATAGAACAATATTTGGCGACAGAGGAAGCCTCCCGTGCCGCTCAAATTACCCTGGTGGCCGAAGTGGCGACACAATATTTGACTGGGCGTGCTTTGGATGAACAATTAGAATTACTGCAACAGACACTCAAGTCAGTTGAGGCGTATTCCGGTCTAATTGATAAAAGTTATCAATTGGGTAATTCCACTGTGTTGGACCTGCGCTTGGCGCAAACCCAAGTGCAGTCGGCAAAGGTCGCTATAGCCAATTATCAGCGCGAGCAAGCCCAGGCCCAAAATGCCCTGGTCCTTTTGGTCGGCCAGCCCATACCCCCTGGTCTTTCGGGGCCGGCACCCCTTGAGAGTCAAGGTTTAATAGTGGATTTGCCGGTGGGGCTATCTTCGGATTTGATTGAGCGCCGTCCGGATATTTTAGAGGCCGAACATCAACTCAAAGCCGCCAATGCCAATATAGGTGCCGTGCGGGCGGCTTTTTTCCCGACCCTCACTTTAACTGCTTCGGATGGGACCGCCAGTGTTAAATTAGCCAAGTTATTTACTTCGGGGACCCAAGTCTGGAATTTTTCTCCGCAGATCACCTTGCCGCTTTTTAATCAGAGTACTAACTTTGCGAACTTAAATGCGGCTGAGGTAGGCAAAAATATTCAAATTGCCCAATATGAAAAAGCCATCCAGGTTGCTTTCAGGGAAGTTTCCGATGCGCTTGCGGCCAGGGACACTTTCAACGAACAAATCAAGGCCCAGCGGGACCTGGTTAAGGCCCAGCAAGAGCGTTACAATTTATCAGCTGCCCGTTATCAAAACGGCATTGACAATTATCTAACATTACTTTTAGCCCAGCAGGATTTGTATAACGCCCAAGAAAACCTCATTCAAGTAAGCACGGACCGCCTGACAAATCTCATCTCTCTATACAAAGCCCTTGGCGGCGGCTGGTCCTCATAACGCATAAAAAGGGGACAGTTTAAACTGTCCCCTTTTTAGTGGAACTTTTTGGCAAGGCCTGATGTCTAAGTAGGTGAAGGAAAAAAGGCAAACGGACAATTTAGGGAGGCGCGTATGTTTACAAAAGCAAAAATGTTAGGTTTAACTCTTGCAACAGCAGCAGTATTGGCTTGGCCGATCTTGGTTTGGGCGGACAATGCTCCGGCCGTGCCCACTACTCATGAAGACGGTGACTGGCATCATGGACGACATGATCAAATGTTGTCAAAAATCCTTGACCTTAGCGAAGACCAGGAAAAACAGTTGAAAGACAGCAAGGAAAAACAAAAAACAGCCATGAAAAGCATTTTTGAACAGATGAAGACCAATAGGGAAGCATTTGATGCCGAGATCATCAAGGCAACGCCGGACATGGGCAAGATCAATGATATTCAAACCAAAATCAAAGACCTTCAATCACAGATGGTTGACAATTTTTTAAATTCCACCTTAGACATCAAGAAAATCTTGACACCTGAGCAATTCGCAGGTTACATGGCCCTGGAAAAGGAAAGAAAATTGATGATGCATGATGGCCATGGACAATTCGGTCATAAGGATGGATGGGGCAAGGATGGTCATAAACATGGTGGTGATAAAGACGATGAAGGAGACAGGGATTAGAAAGGAAGGGGGATTAACTATGCAAAATAAAATTAACGCGACAAAATTATTTATAGCGTCATTAATACTTATGCTTTTGATTGTACCTCAATTATCTTATGCCGATTGGGGGGTGGGGATTCATTTCGGCAGCCCGGGATACCATCACGATGATCATCGTTTTTATCGATGGCATGATCATCCTCATTGGGGTCTTCACTTGCATTTTCTACCGGTTGGATATATCACCATTAACGTAGGGTGGCACAGGTATTACTATTATGATGGGCTGTATTATACCTTCGTCGGCGGGGATTATGTCCTGGTCAATCCTCCGGTAGGGGCGTATGTACAGGTGATCCCTCCGGATTTCCAGGCGGTCATCATTAACGGCAGGACTTATTATACGGATAATGGTGTCTACTATATTTTAACAAGATACCATGGCTATAAGGTGGTTGCAGCACCTGTGGTGTATGCCCCACCGCAGGTCATTGTCACCCAGCCTTATGGTAACGGCGGGCAGGGCGCGTTTCCGGTCAATATCCCCAATAACAGTGGCGGGTATATATCGGTTATTATCAAAAAATCAGGGAATGGGTTTGTAGGACCGCAGGGAGAGTTTTATCCACAGTTTCCTACAGTAGAGCAGCTAAGGGTCATGTACAATAAATAAAAAAGTAGAAATCATCATATTTAATCATGAAAAGGAGATTATAATATGGGTATGAGGACTTTCTGTGCTTGCGCGATGATTTTATTGATCACCGCAATACCTGTATTTGCGCAGGACCAGCCATCGGGCGATGAACATCAGCCGCCAAGCGCAGATGAAATTGTCTCCAAGATGCAGTCTAAATTAAACTTAACTCAGGACCAGGTCGCCGCTGTCACGCCGATCATTGAAAAATATTCCTCCAAACGCGATGATCTCCGGCAAAGTATGGAGGATGGGACTGCGGACCGTGACAGCATCCGCAGCCAAATGAAACAGTTAAAAGCAGATGAAAAGCAGGAATTATCCCAAGTCCTCAGTGCAGACCAGATGGGCCAATTTGAACAAATGATGGGCCATCGTATGCAAAAACATAATAGCGATAATGATGCCCAGGGACCCTCAGGGTCTGGCGGGAATAATCCACCGCCGCAGAGTGAATAAAAATGGCGCAACGTTTCCCTCGTTGGATATGGTTTTTGGCGATTATCTGCCTGGCAGCTTTTGGTGCTTATAAATTTTGGCCCAAACCATCTAAAGCCCCCGCCGCTACTTCTCCAACGGGCAAGCAGAGCGGGAGTAAGTCAGCCCGTGTTTCCAGCGACTCGCCTATAGTGACAGCCACGGCGAAAATCGGGGACATTAATATTTATCTCAACGGTTTGGGATCAGTCACTCCCCTTAATACGGTCACGGTCAAATACCAAGTCGGCGGGCAGTTGATGAAGGTGTTTTTTAAGGAAGGCCAGATCGTCAATGAGGGTGATCCGTTGGCGGACATTGATCCCAGGCCTTTTGAGATACAGTTGGCCCAGGCCCTAGGGCAATTGGCCCGTGACCAGGCCCTGCTTGACAATGCCAAGCTGGACCTGGCGCGCTACCAGGTTTTGATCGCCCAAGATTCCATACCCAAACAACAATTGGACACCCAGACGGCCTTGGTCGCCCAGGATGAAGGTACGGTCAAGGTGGATGAGTCGGCGGTGAATAATGCCAAGCTGCAGTTGATCTACGCGCATATCACGGCACCCATCAGCGGACAGATCGGGTTACGCCTGGAAGATGCAGGCAACATTGTGTCCACCGGCGATACCACGGGATTGGCCGTTATCACCAAACTGCAGCCGATCACAGTTGTTTTTTCCATCCCCGAAGACAATCTTCCGCAGGTGTTGAACAAATACCAAGCGGGTGAGAAGCTGGTAGCGGAAGCATTTAACCGCGAGGAAACCAAAAAAATAGCGACGGGCTATTTACTGGCTGTTGACAGCCAGATCGACCAAAGCACCGGTACGGTCAAGCTCAAGGCCATTTTTGATAATACGGATTATGCTTTGTTCCCCAACCAGTTCGTCAATATCCATTTGCTGGTCGATGTTGAAAAAGGGGCTGTGATCATTCCCGTGGCCGCGATACAGCAGGGTCCTCAGGGAAGTTTTGTTTTTCTTCTCAAAGCGGACAATACCGTGACCGTGCGTCAGGTCACCCCGGGAGCGACCCAGGAAGATAACGTGGCCATTGAGGATGGGTTGTCAGCGGGTGATGTGGTGGTGGTGGAAGGGGCTGATAAATTAAAAGAGGGCAGCAAGGTCACCGTGGCTTTGGCCCATAAACATAAAAGTTCTTCTTCAGGCACATCATCTCCTGGAGATTCCCCATGAACCCTTCCCGCATATTTATTATGCGGCCGGTGGCAACTGTCTTATTGATGGTGGCCATTCTTCTGGCCGGCGGCGTTGCTTTTTTTCAATTACCAATCTCCGCTTTACCGCAAGTCGATTATCCGGTCATTCAAGTGGCCACTTTTTACCCGGGTGCCAGTCCGGATGTCATTGCCACCGCCATCACCGCTCCCCTGGAACGTCAATTCGGCCAAATGCCGGGCCTTAAGCAGATGCGCTCCACCTCTTCCGGCGGCTCTTCCGTCATCACCCTTGAATTCAGTTTGGATCTAAATATTGATATTGCCGAACAGGAAGTCCAGGCGGCCATTAACGCGGGCGGCAATTTATTACCGGCGGATTTAGCCAACCCTCCGGTTTACAGCAAGGTCAACCCGGCTGACGCGCCTATCCTGACCCTGGCCCTGACCTCAAAGATCATGCCATTGCCCCAGGTCGAGGACCTGGCGGACACCCGCCTCGCCCAGAAAATCTCCCAGTTAACAGGGGTGGGGCTTGTCAGTATCAGCGGCGGCCAGCGGCCGGCTGTCAGGATACAAGCCAACCCGACGGCATTGGCTTCTTATAATCTAACCGTGGAAGACCTGCGCACGGCCATCGGGGCCGCCAATGTCAATCAAGCCAAGGGGAGCTTTGACGGGCCCAGGCAGTCTTCCATCATCAATGCCAATGATCAGCTCCAATCAAGCAAGGATTACCGTGATCTTGTGGTCGCCTACCATAACGGTGCCCCGGTCCTATTGTCGGATGTGGCCAACATCGTCGATGATGTCGAGAATTTTAAACAGGCGGCCTGGATGAATAAATCTCCGGCGGTGATCATCAACATCCAGCGCCAGCCCGGCTTTAATGTCATCAAGGTGGTTGACAGTATTAAAAAGATGCTGCCCCAGCTGGAATCTTCCCTTCCGGCTTCGGTGCAGGTTTCCATATTGACAGACAGGACCACCACCATCCGTGCTTCGGTGGCGGATGTCGAGTTTGAGCTGATGTTGGCGGTGGCATTGGTCGTGATGGTCATTTTTTTGTTTCTGCGCACCCTGGCAGGGACGATCATTCCCAGCATTGCCGTCCCCGTTTCATTGGTCGGGACTTTTGGGATCATGTTCCTGTTGGGCTTCAGCCTGAATAATTTGTCTTTAATGGCCCTGACCATCGCGACAGGTTTTGTGGTGGATGACGCGATTGTCATGATTGAAAATATTTCCAGGTATATTGAACAGGGCGAAGGGCCTTTGCAAGCGGCCCTTAAAGGTTCACATCAAGTTGCCTTTACCATCATGTCCTTGAGCATTTCCTTGATCGCGGTGCTTATTCCGTTGCTGTTTATGGGGGATGTGGTGGGGCGGCTGTTCCGCGAGTTTGCCATCACCCTTGGCGTCACCATTGTCATTTCAGCGATCGTTTCTTTGACTTTGACGCCGATGATGTGCGCCAAATTGCTCAAACATATACCGCCGGAAAAGCAAGGAAAATTCTACCATGCGTCTGAAGGAATGTTCAATACAGTCATTAAGAAATACGGTGAATCCCTGCAATGGGTGTTGAAACACCAGCAATTGACCCTGAGCATCGCCTTGGGGACCCTTGTTGTTACGGTGCTATTGTATATTTTTGTCCCCAAAGGGTTTTTCCCGATCCAAGACACCGGCCTCATCCAGGGCATTTCTGAAGCGCCCCAATCCATTTCATTCCCGGCGATGTCACAGCGCCAGCAGCTCTTGGCCGCGTTGATCCTCAAAGACCCGGCGGTTGACAGCCTTTCCACCTTCATCGGCGTGGACGGCACCAACACCACCCTTAATAGCGGCAGGATATTGATCAATCTTAAGCCTATCGACGAGCGCAAGATTTCCGCCACGGACTTGATCAGGCGGTTGCAGAAAAGCCTGGGGAGTGTCAAGGGGATCACGTTATATATGCAGCCCGTGCAGGATTTGACCGTCGATGACACCGTCAGCCGGACACAATATCAGTACACCCTGGAAGACCCTGATGGCGATGAGCTTAATACATGGGCGCCTAAGGTGGTTGATGCGCTTTCCGCCTTGCCGCAGTTAAGGGACGTCGGCAGCGATGAGCAAGCCAAGGGACTAGAAGAGTCTTTAGTGATCGACCGCGCCACCGCTTCACGGCTTGGTGTAACCCCGTCGGTGATCGATAATACTCTTTACAGCGCTTACGGCCAAAGGATCGTATCAACGATATTCACCCAGTTAAACCAATACCGGGTCATCCTCGAGGTGCAGCCTGATTTTAAAAAGGACCCCAATAAATTGCACAATTTATATGTGCGCGGCACCAATAGCGCGCAAGTGCCGCTCGATGTGATCGCCAAGTTTTCGCAAACCACGGGCCCCTTGATCATCGGCCATTTGGGGCAGTTTCCCGCGGTGACCTTATCATTTAATTTGGCGCCGGGGGTATCGCTGGGAGACGCGGTAGCGGCCATCCAATCTACGACAAAGAACATGGGATTGCCCGGCAGCATCAGCGGCCAATTCCAGGGAACGGCCCAGGCTTTTCAATCGTCCTTAAGCAATGAGCCGCTTTTGATCCTGGCGGCCCTGATAACGGTGTATATTGTGCTGGGGGTTTTATATGAAAGTTACATCCATCCCATCACGATCCTCTCCACCTTGCCCTCGGCGGGTGTGGGCGCCATTTTGTCCCTTTTGATTTTCCGTTCGGATTTAAGCGTGATCGCGCTAATCGGGATCATCCTTTTGATCGGCATCGTCAAGAAAAACGGCATCATGATGGTGGACTTTGCCTTGGAGGCGGAGCGTCATGAAGGAAAAGCCCCTGAGGAGGCCATTTATCAGTCCTGCCTTTTAAGATTCAGGCCGATCATGATGACAACCATGTCGGCGATCTTGGGGGCTGTGCCATTGGCTTTTGGCGGAGGCATGGGGGCGGAGCTGCGCCAGCCCTTGGGCATTACCATTATCGGCGGACTTATTTTCAGTCAAATACTCACGCTGTATACAACCCCGGTGATCTATCTGTGGTTTGACCGGGTGGGTAGACGATTGGGTTTAACAAAATGAGCATATCGACACCATTCATCCAGAGACCTGTTGCGACAACACTTTTGACAGTTGGGGTGGTGCTGTCCGGTCTTCTTGCCGTCGCGTATTTACCTGTAGCGACCTTGCCTGAGATCACCTTGGCGACCATCAGCGTGTCAGCGGACCTTCCGGGTGCCAGTCCTGAGACCATGGCCTCTTCCGTCGCCACACCTCTGGAGCGCCAGCTTGCGCATATCGCAGGGGTCACGGAAATGACTTCCAGCAGCAGCCTGGGCTCCACCAATATCACCGTCCAGTTTGATCTAAGCCGCGATATTAACGGGGCCGCGCGCGATGTCCAGGCAGCGATCAACGCGGCGCAGGATTATTTGCCCTCCGACCTTCCGATCCATCCCACCTACCGTAAGCTCAATCCGTCGGAAGCACCGATCATGATCTTATCGTTGAGGTCCGATACCATGACTAAAGCGGACATCTATGATGTGGCGGACAGCATCCTGGCGCAAAAATTGTCCCAGATCAACGGGATCGGCCAGGTCGTCATCGGCGGAGGTGCGTCAAGGGCGGTGAGGGTGGAACTTAACCCCACGGCGCTCGACAAATACGGGATCGGCCTTGATACGGTGCGCACCGCCATCAGCAGCACCAACGCGGACCGGCCTAAGGGCCAGTTGTCCAATAATCAGCGGACTTGGGAGATCCAAACCAATGATCAACTATATACTGCCAAAGATTATCGTCCTCTCATCGTTACCCATGATTCCACTGGAGCAGTGGTCAGATTATCAGACGTGGGTGATGTGCAGGATTCGGTGGCTGATCTTCGCCAGTTGGGGCTTGTCAACGGCCAGCCGTCTATTCCTGTCATCCTTTTCCGCCAGCCCGGGGCGAATGTGATCAAGGCGGTTGATGCTGTACGCGCAGCACTTCCGCAACTGCAATCGGCCATACCTGCAGCGATCAATCTTTCGGTCGTACTGGACAGGTCACCCTCCATCCGTGCCTCGGTGCAGGATGCCCAACGGACCATTGTGATCGCGGGAATTTTGGTCATCCTGGTGGTCTTTGCTTTTTTGCGCAATTTTCGCTCGACCTTGATCCCCAGCATTGTCGTCCCGGTGTCGATCATCGGCACCTTTGGGGTGATGTACCTTTTAAATTTTAGTTTGGACAATCTTTCTTTGATGGCCTTGACTGTGGCCACGGGTTTTGTGGTTGACGATGCCATTGTGGTAGTGGAAAATATTACCCGTTATATCGAGAAAGGCATGCCTCCAAAGGAGGCGGCTTTAAAGGGGGCAGGGGAGATAGGTTTCACAATAGTTTCCATAAGTGTTTCCCTGGTCGCAGTTTTCTTGCCCATACTGCTTATGGGAGGGGTGATAGGCCGTTATTTCCGTGAATTTGCCATGACCTTGTCGGTGGCGATCTTGATCTCCATGGTGATTTCGCTCACCACCACACCCATGATGTGCTCCTTATTTTTAAAACCCCATAAAGAGCAAAAACACGGCCGGCTTTATAATGTCACGGAATGGATGTTTAACGGGATGCACCAATTTTATAAAAAAACTTTAATGTGGGCATTGCGGCACCAGGGGATCATGTTGAGCTTGACGCTGGCAGCGCTGATGACCACCATTATATTGTTCCGGATAATCCCTACGGGATTATTCCCTCAGCAGGATACCGGGCGTTTGAGCGGGAATATCCAGGCATCCCAGGACATATCGTTTCAAGCCATGGAGAAGAAATTGAGGGCGGTTGTCAGTATTATCATGAAAGATCCCGCCATAGACACCGTGACAGCGTTCACGGGAGGTTCAAATTCGGCGCGGATGTTCATCATGCTTAAACCTCCGCAAGTGCGGAAGATCTCGACGGACAAGGTGATCGCCAGGTTGCGTAAAAAACTGGGTGTCGTTGCCGGTGCCCCGACCTTCCTTCAAAACGTACAGGACCTGAATATCCCCGGGGCCAGGGCGGCCAATGCGCAATACCAGTACACGCTCCAGGCGGATACCTTGGAGGAATTAACGACATGGTCGCCGAAGATACAGGCCGCGTTAAACAAGTTGCCGCAGTTGGCGGATGTCAACAGCGATAAACAAAACAAGGGACTGCAGACCAACCTGGTGATCGACCGCGCCACCGCTTCACGGTTGGGCATTACCCCTCAGGAAATCGACAGCACCCTTTACGATGCCTTTGGCCAGCGGCAGGTTTCCACCACCTATAAGCAATTAAACCAGTACCACGTCGTGATGGAGTTGGCCCCCCAATTCTGGCAGCGCGCTGAAACATTAAAGGACATCTATGTGGCCTCGTCCGGCGGGACCTTGGTCCCTTTAAGCGCATTTTCCCGTTTTGAATCAACAACTACGTCCTTGTCCGTTGCCCATCAAGGCCAGTTCCCGGCGATCACATTTTCATTCAATCTGCCGGTGGGGGTATCCTTAGGGGACGCAGTCAAAGCCGTTAATGCGGCGATGAATAATATATTCCTGCCCGCCACCATCCACGGCAGCTTTCAGGGTTCGGCCCAGGTATTTCAAACTTCCATGAGCAGTGAGCCGGTCTTGATCATGACGGCGTTGTTGGCTGTTTATATCGTGCTGGGTATTTTATATGAAAGTTATATCCATCCCATCACCATCCTGTCGACCTTGCCATCCGCCGGTGTGGGGGCGCTTTTGGCCTTATTGTTCAGCGGAACGGAATTATCTATTATTGCCATGATCGGCCTGATCCTCTTGATCGGTCTTGTCAAGAAAAACGGGATTTTGATGGTGGATTTTGCCCTGGATGCCGAACGTCAGGAAGGGAAAAACTCATTTGATTCGATTTACGAGGCCTGCCTTTTAAGGTTTCGTCCCATCATGATGACAACCATGTGTGCGATATTGGGGTCCTTGCCCCTGGCTTTGGGGACCGGCATGGGTTCAGAACTTCGACGGCCTTTGGGCATTGCCATCATCGGCGGGCTTGTTTTCAGCCAAATGCTGACTCTTTACACCACTCCGGTGATCTATCTTTATATGGAACGTTTTAAAATTTGGTGTGAACATAAAATGAAGGCACATAATGTGACCCTTAAATTTGGACTGTGGGTCACATTATGTGCCTTCATTTTATTTAGCGGCTGCGCTATCGGCCCTAAATATGTAAGGCCGACAACCCCGATACCGGCGGCCTATAAGGAGTCAGCCGATTGGAAAAAGGCAGAGCCCCAAGATGCGATTATCCGGGGGGCCTGGTGGAAAATTTTTCGTGACCCTCAATTAGACGCGCTGGAGGACCAGGTTGATATTTCAAACCAGAACATAGCACAAGCCCAGGCCCAGTATGCGCAAAGCTACGCGTTGGTAGAAGCGGCCAAATCAAGTTTTTTCCCGATTCTAAGTACTTCAGGTTCTTATACGAGATCACATACCGCTGCAAAGAATTCCGTGTCACAAAATTTGTTAAACGCCAATGTTTCTTGGGAATTAGACCTGTGGGGCCGGATCCGCCGGCAGATAGAGGCCAATCGTGCGAGCGCGCAAGCCAGCGAAGCGGACCTTGAAGGGGTCCGGTTAAGCGCCCATGCCCAATTGGCCGAGGACTATTTTCAGCTATGCTCTTTGGACAGCCAAAAAAAACTTTTGGACGATACGAACCTTATCTTCCAAAAATTTCTTAAGCTGACAAAAAACCGTTATGCCAGCGGTGTTGCAGCCAAATCAGATGTCCTTCAAGCGCAAACCCAGCTTGAGGGGACCCAGGCCCAGGCCATTGATATCGGAGTACAGCGTTCCCAATTAGAGCACGCGATTGCCTTACTCGTCGGAAAACCGGCGTCGGATTTTTCTATTCCTATGTTATCACAATCAGCAAGGGTGCCGTCTGTCCCTGCCGGTCTTCCCTCGGAGGTCCTTGAGCGCAGGCCGGACATAGCCGCCGCGGAAAGGACCGTCGCGGCGGCCAATGCCCTCATCGGAGTGGCCGAGTCCGCCTATTTTCCGACCTTGACATTAAGCGCTTCCGGCAGTTATGAGAGTTCTAATTTGGCGCGGATATTCTCATCGCCAAATCCATTGTGGTCGGTGGGGCCGGCATTGGCCGAGACCATATTTGACGCAGGATTAAGGAAGGCGCAAACCGAGCAGGCCAAGGCCGCTTATGACGCGGACGTGGCATCCTATCGCCAGACGGTATTGGCCGCATTCGGCCAAGTGGAAGACAATTTGGCCGCGCTTCGCATATTAGAACAAGAGGCACAAGTGCAGGATGAAGCGGTCAAGGACGCTTTGCAGTCAGTGACATTCGAGACGGACCAGTATAAAGCAGGCACAGTCAGCGCGCTGGATGTCATCACCACGCAAGCCACCGCGTTATCCGACCAAAGGACCGCCGTTACCATTCATGGGGCACGCATGAATGCCTGTGTACTGCTTATCCAATACCTGGGTGGAGGATGGACAGCTTCCGATCAATGATGTTGCGCCGTTGTCCTGGCATATGCGCGGCCGCGCTTGTGTTGAGTATGTCCGCTGTTTTTGCCGCGGACGATCATGTGCTGAGCATAGAAGACCTGGACAGGGCCATTGCATTAAATTCGAATTCCGCGGACACCTATTACGATCGCGGTATTTTATGGGTGAAGCAAGGTGATTTTACCGATGCCATTTCTGATTTTACTCAAACGATTAAAATTAATCCCCAGGATCCAGAAGCGTATTACAGCCGCGGCAATGCTTATGCCAACCAAAGAAATTTCACACAAGCCCTCGCTGATTACAATAAAGTGATTGAATTGAATTTCCAGGACGCCGGCGTTTATTATAACCGCGGTCTTACCTATGCCATTCTTGGGGACAACAATCAAGCCATATCTGACTTCACCCAAGCCATTAAATTAAACCCCGGATATGCACAGGCCTATCACAATCGGGGAATTTCTTGGGACAAAGAAGGCGACGGGTCCCAAGCTTTGGCGGACTTAAGCCGGAGCATTGAATTAGACCCTGCCGATGCCGTGGCCTATTATAATCGCGGCATATATTACGACAAGCAAGGCAGATTTATCGACGCTATCAATGATTTCAGCAAAGCCATTAAATTAAACCCGGATTATGCAGAGGCTTACATTAACAGGGGTGATGTTTATGTTGAACAGGATGAATTTTCCCAAGCCAGGTATGATTTTACCGTGGCCATTGAAATAAACCCTAAGATCGTGCAGGCCTATAATAACAGGGCCATTTGCTATTTTCAATTAAAGCAGTATAGGAAGGCCTGGGATGACCTGCAGAAAGCAAAGGAATCAGGATACGTGGTTGACCCTGAGTTTATCGGTATGGTAAAAAAAGAATTGGACAGATAGCGGTTTTAAGAAGATAATCCAGTAAATATTATTGTTCGTCATCCTGAGCGAAGCGAAGGATCTCGATAAAATTAATTCATTTAGAGATTCTTCGGCCTACGGCCTCAGAATGACAATTATTAAGGAGAAGACTATGCTGACCATTTTCGGATTTGATTTCTCATCACCATCCAACAAAGTACGTTTTGCCGCCAATGCGATGGGGATCCCATATGAATACAAGCAAGTCAACTTATTGGCCGGAGAACAAAAAACCCCGGAATTCCTGAAACTCAATCCTGTCGGACGTGTCCCTGCGATTGATGACAATGGGTTCAAAGTTTTTGAAAGCGCTGCCATCATTAAGTATTTGGCTGATAAAAATAATTCCCCCCTTTATCCCAAAGATCTGCAAAAGCGCACGATCGTTGACCAGTGGATCGATTTTGCCAATATCCATGTGTCAGCGGCGCTGGCGCGTGTCACCTTTAACCGTGTGATGTACAAAATGCTGAATGTTGAAAAGGATGAGCGTTCGCTCGCTGATGGTATTAAATTCCTGGGAAATTTTCTTCCTGCCATTGAAAAACAGTTAAAAGAGAATAAATATTTAGCAGGCAATGATATGACCCTGGCGGACATCAATTTATTGGCCGTATTAGACCCTGCTGAAATGTCTTCAGTGGATTTGTCTGTATATCCCAGTATTTATAATTGGAGAAAAAATCTTAAAACACAGGCATTCTATAAAAAATGCCATAATAGCCTGGAAGAAGTTTTTCAGGCGGCCATGGCCGTGGGTAAGTAAGCCACTAAATGTGGCTTACTCCTGAAAAACTGTATCCCAAGTTTTTCAGGGGGTTCCATAATGTGTATTTAAATGGATTTTTATGCAAAACGGCGATTTTAGTTAAATGAAGCAATCAAAAAGGAGAACACATGGCTTTTCAAGGTGGACAAGGTGGTCGTGGGGGGTATGACAGAGCCCCGCGGGAGATGCACAAAGCTGTTTGCGCGGATTGTAAAAAAGAGTGCGAAGTCCCATTTAAACCCAGGGAAGACCGTCCGGTTTATTGCAAGGACTGTTTTTCAAAGCACAAAGATGGCGGCCGTTAATTCTGTTTAAAAGAAAAGGAAAAGGGGACAGTTTAAACTGTCCCCTTTTTTGGTCGTATTAACCGACACTCGCAGTTGCTTGTGTATGATTTTAATCCATTTCTTTTTGATAACATTGTTGATTGGGGCCATACCGGTTTTTGCCCAAGAGCACCAAAGCACCAGTGATATCATGACAACAATGAAAAATGATTTAAATTTGTCGGATGATCAAGTGGCTGGTATTACGCAGGTCATCGATAGGTATGTTGACGCTTCCAATGATCTTCAGAAAAGCATCGAGGACGGGACCATGAATCCCAGCGCCATTGACAGCCAAAAGCAGCAGATCAAGGCAGCTGAGTATCAGGGGATATCCCAATATTTAAGGTCGGACCAATTAAGCGAGTGGAACAATATCCAAAGCCAAATGGACCGGCAGAAGGACACGTACAGCAGCGACAGCAATAGCAATGCGGATACGGATGAATATTCCAATATGCCCAGGAGTGCCCCGCCCCAATGAGCCCAAATCCCTGTTTACATCTATTTTATACGGTGATAAAATAAAAAATATATGAAAAGCGGGAGGTGATAGGATGTCCATACCCAGTTCAGAACTATTAAAAGATAAAGACATTTTAAATGAGATCAACAGGCACAAATGGCTCGCCAGCGAAAAAGCAGGCGCGGACATCGGATTTGAAAGGGCCGCCAGGGAATGGATCAATAACTATTCTCAGACATATTTAAACCAACACCCGGGGAAATCCGCTGTCCTTTGGATTAAATCGCAGCCGATTTATGGTATTTTAAATAAAGAAATTAAAATAACAAGTTGACACCTGCAGAAAATCCCGCCTTCCGTCCGCCATCATCGGCCTCAATCAGCTTTAGGGGGTGACCTTGACAATAGCCTTTTTATGTGGCACTCTTTAGTATACTTTATATTTTTAGTAGTACAGGACCATCCGCTTAGATTATTTTAAGATCAAAAAGAAATGTTTAAACAAATGCGTACAATCATTGCTTTTACAGTACTTGTGGCCTTTATAGGGTCATCCATACAAGTGCCGGCGTATGCCCAGATGGCTTTTGATAATCAATTGCCCTGGATGCCAAAGCCGGGAATGCGCGTTGGTTTAAGCCCTGTATTTACTCCGGCCGTGTTGAAAGGCATCACCGTCCATCCTGAAAATCCCTTGATGTTTGATTTCATCATTTATAAAGGCGAAAAAGTTTTGACGGTTTCGCAAAAGCAGGATGAATATAAAAAATTGATCAAATATTTTCTGGCTTCGTTAGCTATTCCTGATGAAGACCAGTGGGTCAATCTTTCCCCGTATGAGAAGGACCGCATAATCAAGGATGATTTCGGCAAGACCTTGATGGGGCGCGACCTGCTGGCCCAGGACTATATCCTCAAACAAATCACAGCTTCCTTAATTTATCCTGAAGACAAATTAGGCAAAAAATTTTGGGCCGACGTTTACGCGAAAGCCCAGCACCAATATGGTACGACCAATATTCCGGTCAATACCTTTAATAAAGTTTGGATCATCCCGGACAATGCCCTCATTTACGAAAAAGGCAATACAGCGTATGTGTTAAAAAATCATTTAAAAGTCATGCTGGAAGAAGATTATCTGGCACTTTCTCACAATGTCATTCCCGCGAAAGGTCGTATCGACCACTCGCAGTTGCTCGCGGGAATCCAGAACAAGAACAACATTAATGCTCTCGGTTCTCAGGTAGTCCGTGAAATCGTCCTGCCCGCCCTTGAACGTGAAGTGAACGAAGGCAAAAATTTCGCCATGCTGCGCCAAGTTTACAGCGGCATGCTTTTGGCCGCCTGGTTTAAACGAACTCTCAGAAAATCCATATTAGGCCAAATTTATGCGGACAAAACCAAGGTCAAAGGAATTGAACAAGACCCAAAGAATAATGAAGCGATTTATCAGCGTTATTTGCGGGCGTATAAAAAGGGTGTGTTTAACTATATCAAAGAAGATGTAGATAGATTTAACAATGAAAACATACCAAGGAAGTATTTTTCCGGTGGAACGGAAAGTTATAACGATCCAACGCAAGGCGTGAATTTTGATCAAGTGGTTAAGACAACCCGTAAACCTGCCATCGGTGATGAGGCCATGCGCGCAGATGAAGCTCAATTGGTAGATGTTACAGCGGCAATGGATAAGGCAATGGCCAGGCCATTGGGAAATTGGTATAGTCCTCCTACAAATCCGTGGTCCCCACTCCCAGACTCCATGCTGGACATGGTAGATTATTTGTTAAGGCAAATTAAATTTTCTAATGGCTATCCCACTAAAGATTGGCATCAATTTTCTTTTTTGGGTAAATTTACGATTAGAGCAGAAGTTCCCCAACGGTCGGGAATTTTTCATATCACATTAAAATGGGATTATTATACAAAAAACTTCAAAGATTTAAAGTTGGCAATTTTATCGGACAATGATGAAGTAAAAGGGATAGCTGACCTCAGAGACTTATCTGACGCAAGTGGAACAAAGCAAGCAGATTTCTCGGAATTTAATCTTCCCAATGGGGATTATCACCTCGCCCTAGCAGATCAAAGGGGTGAACTCATGTATCCCAAAGAAATTAGTGGACAAAATTCGGCGATGACGGTTTTTAGGCCGGAAAATGAAAATATATTTGAATTCGCCCAAAGACTTGCAAAACAAAGAAAAGCCGGGGTATGGGAATTTGAAGGGAAAAGAGGATTAGTCAGTTACCATGATACGGTGGAGACAATTTTGGAAAAATATACTGCCATAAAGAGGGTCACGGATGGCCATCAAGATGAACTGGTGCTCCCTGAAGGCAACGCTGTCGATATCAGTGATTATGCCTCTTCGTTGTTAATGAAGCAGCACCGGCTGAAAAGACCCGTGGTGGGTCAATTTAACGGGATATTTTTGGTAGCGTTAGAATCGCATTTTACGGTAGACAATCTGGTAAGCGAGTATTTTAACGCTGTTGATGCGGCGATGGTCCGTAGACAAAAAGTAAATATTCAAAAAGCCTTGGCGAGGCAGGGGAAAGAAAAGTTGACAGGATTAAATCAAGTACAGGTGGCTGAGTTGATTGGGGCATCACAGTCGGGAGTCAGTGTTTATTTAGACAAACATGATGAGGCGTATGCTCAGTATGGAATAATTAAAGGAAAGTATTCAATAAACAACGCGATGACGGCGGAGGAGTTAAACAAGATACTGGAAAATGCGGTAGAAATCCATCGAATATTGCTTGCATGGTTCAAAAAGCCTGATGTTGATGGTCAATTGTTGCAAGAAATGAATGATTTCAGGTCATCATTTGATCATGATTTCCGCGGGATTTTATCAGAACACCTGCCCAGTTCTGAATGGGAATCTTGGATCTCCAAATTCTATAAAGAAGACACCACGTTAACCCATTACAATTCGAGTACTTTAGAAACCATGTTTAAGAATAAATGGGTATTGTTCACAGCTGATTTAGCCATGTCCCATGTCCCACAAGCACAAAATAAACCAGATGCGGCGATGAGTTCAGGTGATAAAACTAGAGGCTTACGTCATTTGATTGAGAGGCTATTCGGGGTAGCATATGTCAAATTAGATCAAAATAAGCGGGAACATTTCGTGCCAAATATTGTTAGTGATTCTCAATACCAAACCATTGGGATTAGAGCTCAATCTAACAATGCGTTTTACATTAAAAACAGAAATGGAAGATTTTATTTTGATAATTTTTCAACTCCTGCGATAGAATTGGGAATTCATTTTCATAATAATGTGAAATTTGAAATAATGCATGATGGATTAAGGGTGTTTTATGTGGGCATTCCGGTAACAGTCACCATTAGTACCGAGGATAACACCATGGGGGCGAAAAAAGATGATCATCCGCTTGGTGGTAACGACCTAAATTCAGCGATGACGGTGAAAACGTATAATCGGTATAGTGAATTTGTTGCGGATGTTAATAATGGGCGGATACACAGGGGCTCGAAAATTATCAAATATGAATATTCATCAGGGGGGACATTAACAGGGGACAGTTTTCGAAATTTGGGCATTTACGGGTTTTTCACAACCAAAGGATGGTATTTTCCGGATTTTTCTTTTAGGAATATAAGTGTTGAACTGGATGCGGCGATGACACAAATCAAGGACCATGCATTGGAAGAAATTAAAGCGTCACCGTTTATCAGCCATGATTTAATTGATTTACTTATAGCCAATCGTATGGAACTTATGAATTTAATGTTTAAAATTAAATCCCGGGCATCTGAACATCAAATAGAAATATATTACAATGATGTTGTGAATAATCTTGCGGGAATTGCGACATTAAAAGCGGGCCGGCTCTTGGCCTATGTCGCGGGCATGTACCATCATAATCTAAAAGAATTAGAAAAAAAGGCAACGTGGGACAATATTTTAGAGATGTTGGATGATATGGAAGGCCAGCTGCCCCCGCCAAGTTTGGTGTATAAAGGCGAGATAAGTAAAATTTTGCTGGAAATTGAAGCAAAAACGCCAAACGAAAGATTAGATTTTGCCAAAGAAATAATCGGTGATTACAGGGATGAGCTGGGGGCCATGGGAGGATTGGTGCAACGCATGGATGAGCTGCCTTTTAATTTTCCAGTACAAACAATGTCAGGTGAAATGACTGCAAAGGACGCACGCGAATTGATTAAAAAAGGCGGCTATAAATTGGGCAAGTTAGGGCATGATTATTTTTTATTTGGCATTAATTCCGCCATGTCCTCCCCAACATTGCAAAACAAACCAAAAGACGGGGCGATGACGACTGAAACCGTTGCGGAAGATTTAAAATTCTTTTTAGGCCAAAAACATCCAGCGGGTGTCGTAGGCATGATGAAAATCTTTATTACTGTTGTTAATCAAGAAAAAGCAAAATTATTAGGTAAGAGTACATTGGAAGAAATGAAAGCGAATTATAGTCGCTTAAATAAAGTGCTTGGTAAGGCGTACGCTGATAATGTTATAGGAAATGATCTGTTTCAACTCACGGACCTTCTGATTTTTCCCTCTGTAGTAACAACATTGGATGAATCCATTAGGCTTAAGATGCTGGAAGGATTGGATCCTGAGCAATTAAAGAAATTCGATGGTCTTTTAAAGAAGGCGATGAATGCATATACAAATTCGGCGATGACGGCCATGGATGTCCAAAAATTTTTGGATGAACGGGGCATCTCGGTTAATTTAAAAAATATTGATGAATTACCTGATAAGGAGGGATTTGAAATAAGGAGGGCTGTGGATAAATTAAACAAATGGACCGTGTTAATTGAAGGAAGTCAAGAGGACTTCATCAATCATTTGATTAACCTTGATCCTAAATTAGGGATTTGGAATATTAAAATTAGAAAGGGCGCGAAAACCAACGTTCTCACAGCAAAATTCAGATTGATTTTTAAGCAGCTTGATCTTTCCGTGTTAAGAAAATTATTGAATAAAACCCGGACATCCGGTATAGGTGCCACGGTCGTTGAAGTTGAATCAGGGGTAAGAAAAAAAGAACATTTAAATAATGTCAGATTAGATTCGCCGGAAATGCCGGTCAATGCGACATATATTCAGGGAGAAAATGATGCAGGTATCCAAAGAAAATTGGATTTAAAGAAAACTTTTAGCATTCAATTTGATGCGGCGATGACGGCAAGCCAAATTGATAAATATGTTCATATTTTTGAAGAGCTTTTCAGTAAAAATAAATTCAGGACTAAGTTTCCTACTGCAGACGAATTTGCTGGTTTAGAGGGAAATTGGAATTCATATAAAATCAGGTATTCGTATGGACAAATCTTGGCAGAAGTTGAAAAAAGGTTGCTCAAAGGCGAATATGATGATAAACCAGACAACTTGAGGGTCCGGGTTGAATTATCTGTTAATCAAAGAAAAGAGGAATTAAATGAACGCGGTTCCGGTAAGAAGAAACCGTCAGATAATGCTTTATTGGCACAGAAACCTGGCGGTATTGACTTGAATTCCGCCAACCTTAGTATGATGATCAAACGCGATGGTAAAGGGGTGGTCCTTCCATTAGCCCAGCAAGACCTGGCCCAATTAAGCAATATTGAAGGCTTGGACCCTATTATCCTTTCCATCAAACCCGCCAGCGAAACGCCTGTATTTGCCCAGCTTTAAACCGCTTTGTAACAATACCCCAAAAATGTAAGTCCTTCATGGGGCTTAGCTTCCGGCGAAAGCTTTTTTATGCAGGATTCTGGCAAAATGAATTGGTAAGTGGGATGTTTTATATGGTAAACTTAAAAGAGGAGGTTCATATGCCTAAGAAGATACTAGTGGTGGATGATGAACCCGATTTTGTGAGGATTGTATTGGCAAAGTTAAAAAGCAACGGCTATGAGGCCATATCCGCGGTCAATGGGAAAGAGGGGATAAAAGTGACCCGATTGCAAAACCCGGACCTCATTGTTATGGATATTATTTTGCCTGATATGGATGGGATGGACACTGCCAGGCTTTTACAGGCGGATGTGAAAACAGAAAACATCCCTATTATTTTTATCTCCGGCGCGATCGTTAATATGCCTGAAAATGCAGGAACGCGGCAAGCCAATTTTAACGGGAAAATTTTAACGGCCATAGCAAAACCTTTTAAAGTGGAAAAATTGTTGTTTGAAATCAACCAACTTTTTAAATTCAATGTCCACCAATAATGGATATCTTCTTGATAGGTCCGGTTGTCTTTCGGCAGTGGCCTTGACAATTTTTCCTAACCTTAAAATATAAATTGTGTTAATATTGGACCTTCTTTGGGGCCTATAGCTCAGTCGGTAGAGCAGGGGACTCATAATCGAGTTAGAGTCATTTCCATAACTAATTGCAATTAGGTCAAATATACACCTTATCGTCGCTGATAAGGTTTTTGCTTTTATGATGGAAAGGCAAACAGAACGGGGAGTTAATGGCCCTTAAAAGGCCCAATTGAATGGTTTGACAATAATTTCTCAGTAGAATTTAAGCCCCACAGAGGATTAACAGATTTTTTCGTTGAAATTAAGAAAAAAAATGAAGATGAAGCCATGTTACATAAGGGGGGTATTGATTTTACCGCTAATAGAACACCCTTGGAAATTCGAAATTCAGGGGAGGGAATCAAATTTCACTTTGACCCTGCCATGCTCAAGCAACTACAAAACGCCCCTGGCTTTGTGCCAGTCATTATCAAAATCCAGCCGATGAAGAATTTACGGCTATTTCTCGGCGTACTAAACGAAGCTAGCCCGTCTCCAAAGTCAATTTAACAGTGGCATGGATGTAACGGCCCAGCCTGTTGAGAGTGTCCTTCCCGCTCCTTCGGGCATTGGCGCCGAGGTTGATACAACAGGGCAGACGATTGGAGCGGCAGCCGATGTTGGAGTACAAGCAGATGTTTCCGGTGTCAGCGACAGCAGTGACGTAGCGAAAAAAGATTCTGCTGATGGGTTGAATTTAGGAACAACGACACACACTGGTCTATGACCTCGCCTAATTTCTTCTAAGCATGTTAAACAAACGATTGATTACAAATGGGAATATGACTCGATTGGATTGAAAAGATTGAGATTTTTATTTAGAAAATGTTATACTAAAATGCGATGAGCAGAGTTGAGAAAATTTTGAAGGACGTTCTGTCAGGAACCGGTGATGCAAACATTGCATTTATGGCCTTGTGCCAGTTGCTCAAAAGATTGGGTTTCCAGGAAAGAACCAAAGGCAGTCATCATATATTTACAAGGGAAGGCATTGAGGAGATCATCAATATACAATCAAAAGGCAGTAAGGCCAAGTCGTACCAAGTCAAACAGGTACGGGGCATCATTTTGAAGTACAAGATGGAGGTATAGACCTATGGGCAAATTAAAATACGAAATAATTATCTACTGGAGCAAGGAAGATAACGCCTTTATTGTGGAAATCCCTGAGTTGCCTGGGTGCATGGCGGATGGGAAAACCTATGCACAGGCCTTAAAGAACATAGGTGTTGTTGCCCAGCAATGGATGGATACTGCCAAAGAATTAGGCAGGCCCATTCCAGAACCGAGAGGGCGGCTTGTATTTGCCTAAAAGCAGAGGCTCTCACCTCTTAGTGACATCGCCCAAAGGCTGGTTACGAGATGTCCGACATCAGCGCCTATTAGACACAATGGCTTAAAAACAACCGGAGGGTTTTGAAGGAAAAACTGAGTGGTATAATGGCCAAAAGCCAGCAAGGAGAGCAAGATGAATACCACTCAAGAAGCAGTTATTGAAGCAGAACAAGACAAAGAAGCACAAGCCACGCCAGGCGGTGCTGCCCGCTTAATCAATCAAATCAAGCGATCTACCTGAAATGTCTGGTATGTTAGGAGAAGTTGGTTTCTTTGAAAATTTCAAAGTCACATTTGATTATCAGCTTTTTTGAGGAGCCCTTAGTTTATCAACACAGATCCTATCAGAATATGCTAAACTAAAAAAAGAGTTCAGCCATGGCCAGATCAAAGCTTAAAATTCTAAAAAGGACGCCTAAGGTCCAGGGCAAAAAATGCGTCATTTGCGGCAAACCGGTTTTTTCCAATGAGTCCGATCATTGCCGGCGTTGTGCCAAGTTTGTCCTCTCTATGGATCAAAGGGGCATTCACGCGGATGCGGCCGAGAGGATCAAGGCCCACATCAAACGCCACGGCTTTGTATGCGAATACACGCACAAGAAACTCAACCTTACCAATCCCCAAAGCCCCTTTTATTTTGTGTTTGACCACCAGATACCCGGCGATGACCGCACCGTGGTGCTGACTTTCGCACTTCTCAATGAAATGAAATCCGACATGGACTGGAAGGAATTCAAGTACTACCTGCGGCAATTATTCAACAATATCTTCTTCGGCGCCCCCATTATAGAAAAGAAGCTGATCTATTGGGCCCGGCTGCTTGGTCTTAATTCAATGCGTAAATCACGTCTCCCCAGCCCACTGATTCAGGTCAAGAAATAATTTACTGTCACCCCACATGAAATTTCTTCTACCCAATTTGCCCATACGTACAAAAATACCTTGAGCATGACCAGTGGATAGGATATACTACAAATTGAGGTGAGTGATTTATGAGAAACAATTACTTATTAAAACATTCTTTAGAGCTTTCCAAAAAACATCCGGGCAAGCATGTGGCCATGGTGGGCAATAAAATTATCGCTATTGGCAAGACTTTTTCAGAGGCTTACAAAAAAGCGATTAAGGACGTCCCTAAGGGTAAAAAGCTGGGTGTCTTTTATCTTCCCACCAAGGATGAAATTTTAGTCGCTTTATGAGGCATCCTTACCGAGAGTTATCAAAAGGCTTTTTTACTCCCATCGTAGATATCGAGATTTGGATAGGCGGAGATTGGATTATCCGTGATGCCTATATTGATTCCGGGGCCGCATACACCATTTTTCATTCGGAAATGGCAACCACTTTGGGTTTAAATTATAAAAGTGGCCGCTGTGTAATGATTCGTGTTGGTGATGGGAAATTAATTCCTGTTTATTTACATAAATTACCCGTTCAATTTTCCGGACAAAAATTTACGGGGACGATTGGATTTTCTGAGAATCTTGGTGTTGGCTTCAATATACTTGGACGTGTCAGTTTTTTTGATCGTTTTAGAATATGTTTTAATGATCGGGAAAAAGCAGTTGATACCACCTATCTTGACTAAGTAGGGGGCTATGTGACTAAAAAACAGAAAGAAATTAACAAGAAAATTTGTGCCATTGACAAGTTGACAGGCATGTTTAAAGTCAGTAGGAGTATCCGTAAAGCAAAAGTTGGAAATTTCCGCTTTGTCCTCAAGTCTTATTAGTTGTCCAAAATAAATTTTTCGTTTTTAATTTATTTTAACTCATTTTAATCCATCATAATCCGTCACAACGCATCATAATTTATTTTAATCCAATCAATATTTTCATTCTTCCATATCCAATTTTTTATCATCAGTCCATTTTTGTCAGCTTAACTTAATCCAACCCAACCTAATCCAACCTAACCTAATCCAACCTAACCAAACGATCTTGGACTGAGGTGACCGTTGATACCTTTGAAAAATGCTTCAGAATCTTTTAGGATTTCTTTAAACGTTTTTTCGCTTACACACAGTATTTTTGAATTTTCCCCGTAGTGTTCTAAGGGGTAACTATCAATGGTATCATTCCCAACGGTAATGAAAATAAAATTTGAAGTCCATGACACTCAGTGCTATACTCTATACAGGTAGGTGCGAATGAAGTATCTTAAAAATAAATGGTTCCAGAGAGACCTGAAACATAATGGTTTAGACGATGAAGATATAAAAGCAGTACTGGATGATATTTTTAAAGGAAGGGCAATACCGCTTGGCTCAAAATTGTATAAGATAAGAAGCGCCAGGGAGGGTAAAGGCAAAAGCGGAGGGTTTAGAAGCCTATTTTTTTGGAAGCAAGGTGAGCTTATAGTATTTTGTTTTTTAGTCCCTAAAAATGTCCAAGATAATATAAGTCCGGTAACACATAAAAAATTGAGAATATTGTCAGGGGTATACGAAATTCTAACGAAAGATGAAATTAACAAAGAAATAGAAAACAAAAATCTTACGGAGATAAAATATGAAATACGACATTAATTCCAAAATTTCCGACATGGTCGAGGAAGAGCTTCATTCCATTAATAAAATCAAGGATGTTTCGGCGAGCATTAAAGAGTTTGATAAACTCAAATACCCTGCGCCAAAGCATTATAAGAGCAATGATGTCATCAAAATCAGAAAGAAGCTCCATGTCAGCCAGGCCGTGTTTGCGTATTTGCTCAATGCCTCTGAAAGCACTGTGAAGAAATGGGAGATAGGTGCCAAGGAACCAGGGGGTGCCAATTGCAGGCTTTTGCAGATTATCGAGAATATGGGAATCGGAGTTTTACGGTTAAACTAATTTAAAGCCAAAGTAGGACTTTTTACCAGCCCGTGATTTGTTCATCGGCTGGTTTTTTGCTTTCAGGTGGTTATTTAAAAGAACATTTTATAGTTGATAACTTGGGCAAGGTTTACGACACTATTTGGACACCAGAGGATAAAGTAGTTTCCAGTGAGCCTAACGATATCGTCGTAAGTATAAGTAAAAGTTGAAGTTACGATATATCGGGCCTATAGCTCAGTCGGTAGAGCAGGGGACTCATAAAGACCTCACGCATAAGTTTTTATCTCCTTCAAAATCCTCAATTTACAACTTTCTTGACGATAAACAACCAAATTGGACTTACAGTGATTTACAGTGGTGTACAGTAATTTACAGTATCCACGCCACAAAATACGCCACAAGGGAACAAGGTATTTGGCCATTTGGCCATACGATAGATGTTGAGTTTTTAGAGAGGGTATGATATATTTTAGACATGAAAGCCAATGTGATTATTTCAAATAGAAAAATTTTGGGAGGGACACCGGTCTTTTTGGGGACTAGGGTTCCTGCTAAGAACCTCATTGATTACCTTAAGGCTGGAGACAGCGTTGATGATTTCCTTTCAGATTTTCCAACAGTTTCCAAGGAACAAGTGATTGAGTTTTTGGAATCTGCCCCCGAACGTTTTTTGAAGAAATAAAATGAAAATCCTGCTCGATGAATCCCTGCCCAAAAGATTAAAAAAACATTTTCCGGGACATGTGGTAAAGACTGTTGCCGATATGGGATGGAAAGGCAAACAGAACGGGGAATTAATGGCCCTTATTGCGGGAAAGTTTGATGTTTTTGTAACGCCAGACCAGAACATGATTTATCAGATAAATTTGCGCCATGCAGTTGTGCCCATCTTTGTTCTTAAAGCTTCGAGTAACAGGTATGAAGATTTAATACTCTTGACTCCTGGACTGCTTAAGATTTTAAAATCTCCAATTGCTAAGAA
>Ga0207006_1002_pt1 | contig 76326 bp, 83 predicted proteins | sample Alteio_BWMinCont_84_FD_153497 | JGI IMG/M metagenome (GOLD analysis project Ga0207006, IMG submission 153497) | Enriched cells from forest soil in Barre Woods Harvard Forest LTER site, Petersham, Massachusetts, United States -... | ecosystem: Environmental > Terrestrial > Soil > Temperate forest >...
CTGCTTTTACTTGTCCCCTGGGCCTGGTCTCATTGGGTGCAATCTCAGGGATATGAAGTTGTTTGGTACCACATGCGTGGAAGCTTCTCAGCGCAAAATATAAATATTATGGCCCATATTGCGGCGGCCTTCATGATGAAGGCCAGGATTTTCTTTTTGATAGGAGCAGCTTTTTTGTCAATCATGGTCCTGGGTAAGCGCAGGCCCTGGAAAAGGCAAGAAAGGTTCCTTATCTTTTGGTCGATGGCCATGGTTTTATTCAGCATGACAGCCGGCATTTTTTGGCCTTCTGATGATCTGCAAAAATATTATCCGGAAGTTTTTTCCCGGTTATTGGTCCGCGCCACACCTGCCCTCATACTGGTGTGGGGCCGGTACTTAAAACACCTGTCTGGCAGACCTTAGCGAAATTTTTGGCGCTTTCCCTGACAGTCCTTTGTTGCGTGTTGTAATCAATGCCGATCAACCCAAACCTGGGACCAAAGCCATGGGCCCACTCGAAGTTGTCCATCAAAGACCAATAAAGATAGCCCCTGACATCCACCCCTTGGTCCATGGCCAAACGGACATTTTTAAGGTGAGCTTGGATATATTCCCAACGCTCACGATCGTCGCTTGTGCAAATCCCGTTTTCCGAAACGATCACCGGCAGATTATATTTCTTAAGGCTTAAAAGCACTTGAGCCAACCCTTGCGGGTAAATGTCCCAACCTAACGAATTTTTCTTAAGAGGATGATGATTGTCTTTGCAGACTTCCATCAATAAATTGCCGATCCACCAGCTATGCGCATGCACCAAATGCCTGGAATAATAATTAACGCCGATAAAATCAAGGGTTTTTTGCCGGGCTAAATGGTCTAGAATTACAAAATTATAAAAATATTCCCTGATTCTTGCTCCACAACGGTTGATGGGCTTATCGTTACAAGGCACGATGGCCTGCATATGATGGGCGATGCTGACTGCAGGCGCGGCCACCTTTAATTCCTTATAAATTTTATGGACCAGCCGGTAGGCCTCAACATGCGCCTCATTGAGATGATGATAAACCGCCTTGGTCTTAAGTATTGATTTCGCCTGCGGGGGCCACATGCCCCAGAGATAGGCATGGGAAAAATAAACAGAAGGCTCATTGATGGTAAACCAATAATGGACGCCCCGGGCCAGGGCCCGGGTGACAAATTCACAGTAACGCAAAAAACGCTTAACACAACGGGGGTCAGTCCAGCCGCCTGATTCAGCAAACCATAGGGGATTGGTAAAATGATGCAGGGTCACCATGGGCTCAATGCCCCGCTTGCGCAGGGCCTTGATGACATCGATGTAATGTACGATGGCCTCGTCGGAAAATTCCCCTTCCTTGGGCTCAATACGGCCCCATTCGACGGAAAGCCGGTGGGCAGTGTGATTTAAACTTTTGGCTAAATCAAAATCCTGCTCGTATAACTCATAATGGCGGCAGGCAGCGCCTGAGTTTTCCTTCTGTGCCCGCTTCTCCCATGCCCACCAATCCGCGTTGACATTATTACCTTCCACCTGATAAGAAGATGTCGCAGCACCCCAGTAAAAATTCTTTGGAAATTGTATCATGATGGAATTATATCATATTATAATCAAATCCATGCGCGCTCTTATCAGGTTGATCCAAAAAACATACAGGATGGTCGACCCTCTGGAAGGCTCGAAGGTCTTGCATAACGTTACCTCACTGTCTTGGCTTCAGCTCATCACCTATCTTTTCCCTATCATCATTTTGCCCTATCTGTTCAGGGTGATCGGGCCGGAAAAATTCGGGCTGATTGCTTTCGCCCAGGCCTTTGTGCAGTATTTTATGATCATCACCGATTATGGATTCAGCGTATCTGCGACCAAAGAAATTTCTCTTTGCCATGAGGACAAGCAGAAAGTTTGTAATGTCATTTCGGCTGTCATGACCATCAAGACGATCCTGGCTTTTATAAGTTTGCTCATCCTGTGCATGGTCGTTTATTTTGTCCCCAGGTTCAAGGATGACTGGATGGTGTATGCGCTGAGTTTTGGCGTGGTCGTCGGAAACACCTTTTTCCCCGCCTGGTTTTTCCAGGGATCGGAAAACATGAAATACACGGCCAAACTCAATATTATCGGAGAATTCGTTTATGCTTTCGGCATCTTTATTTTCGTCCACGGTCCGGGCGATTTTCTGCTGGTACCGACCATCACGTCCTTGTCAGCGCTCTTGACAGGCCTTTTAGGGCAATATATCCTTTTGTCCCGCTTTAAATTGTCCTTTCAGCTGCCCAAATTACAGGACCTGCGCCAACAGCTGAATGCCGGTTGGAATGTTTTTATTTCCGTGGTCGCCATCAACTCCTATACGACCACACGCGTCTTTGCGGTGGGGCTTTTGACCAATAATACCCTGACCGGATTTTATTCCATCGCCGAAAAAATCGCCAACGCGGTGCAGACCTTCCCCTTGTCCTCTTTTACCCAGGCGATTTTCCCCCGCTTAAGCAAAATATACCATAAAAATAAAACGAGAGCTTTTGACATCATGCAACAGGTGCAGCTGATCACGGTCATAGTTTCTTTGATCTTCCTGCCCTTGGCCTTTGTCCTGGCACCGTTTATTGTCAATCTTGTCTGCGGAGGGACCTATCCTGCGGCGGTTTTAAGTTTGAAGTTCTTACTCGTCTCGGTCTTCTTTGTCAGCTCAAACGCTTTTCGCGTGCAGTTTCTTTTGGTTTGCGGCAAAACCGATACCTACTCGAGGATACATATCACCATGGCGGCCATCGGCCTGCCTTTGATCATTATTTTTATATATTCCTTTTCCTACGCGGGAGCTGCCCTGGCAACAGCCATCATTGAAGCCGGGGTTTTCACCATGACCTATTTCACGGTCAAAAAAATGGCTTTTTAATGTTCCCCGCGCAAAGACTGCATCTGCTCGCGATCGGCTTTCAGCTTCTCATGTAATGGGCGCATTTGTTCCCTTAATGCTTTTAATTGGGCCATCAGCTGCTGCATTTGGGCATGTAAAGGTTCGAGTTGCTGCAGAATTGACCGCATGTCCTGCTTTAGCTGCTCGACCTGGGCATGGTTTGGATCACCTGCCGACGGGTTTTGCTGCGCGTCCGCTTTGAATGCGACGGCCGCGGCGATAACTAACGTCAAGACCATCATCCTTGGTCCTCGGATCATAACTCACCTCCATTTTAAATGTTACAATGAAAAGTTATTACATCCCAACTATAAAGTTATTATCCCCAATGTATCCGTGTCCCCGGGATGGTCGGACAATCTGCGTTCGGTCAAAATCAACGTATCGCCTTTTTTGACCAAATGGAAATTTTTGAGATATTTGAATATGGCATGCGGATCATGGGATATTTTTTTATTTAAAAAAAACGGCTGCACCCCATAAGAAAAATTCAAAAAGTCGCATACCTGCGGGTGCGCGCTAAAAGACAATATCCAGCAATCCGGCTTGAACCTGGAAATACGGCGCGCGGTGCTGCCGGAGCTCGTTGGTGTAAGAATATACCGCGCGTTTAATTCCCGGGCCGCCCTGACAGCGTTCAGGGAGGTGACATCGGTAATGGTCAAAGAACCGCTTTGGGCGACCTTATTGTTTATTTGCCTGCCCTCATCATCGGACAAAAACCCCCTGTCCCTTTGCTCTTCGGTGGTTTTGGCGATTTTGGCCATCATGCGGACTGTTTCGAGGGGATAATCGCCTATGGCCGTTTCCTGCGAGAGCATGATGGCATCCGTGCCGTCCAGAATGGCGTTGGCCACATCATTGACTTCCGCGCGCGTCGGGCGCACATTTTGGGTCATGGATTCCAGCATCTGGGTCGCGGTGATCACGGGACGCCCCATGATATTCGCTTTTTGGATGAGCCGTTTTTGGATGCCCGGCACCTCTTCAATGGGGATTTCAACGCCCAGGTCCCCACGGGCGACCATCACCGCGTCAGCGACCTTGAGGATCCCGTCAAAATTTTCAATCGCCCCCCGGCGCTCGATCTTGGCCACCAAATAAACGGAAAAACCCTTCTTTCGGGCGAATTCCCTGACTTTAAGGATGTCCCTGGGTTTCTCAACAAAAGAAAGGCCGAAAATATTGACACCATGCTTCAATCCAAAATCGACGATGGCCAGGTCCCTGCCTGTGATCGGATTGATATTTAACTTTGCACCGGGAAGATTGAGCCCTTTATGCGATAAAAGTTTTCCGCCGACCAAAACCTTACAAAATACATCATGGCCGGAAATTCTTTCAACTTTTAACTGGATAAAACCATCATTGAGAAATATGACCGTGCCGCGGGAAACGTTTTGGGGAAGCTGTTTATACTCAACGGGTATAAACTCGTTTGTACCCGGCACATTCCTCGTCGTAAGCACCACCTCCCCGCCTTTTTTTAGCACCACGGACCCGTTTTGAAGACGGCCGATACGCATTTTGACACCGGGAAGGTCTATGATGATGCTGACCATGCGCCGTGCTTTGGAGGCGGAGACACGGACATTGCGGATATTTATTGCGTGTTCCTCAAAATCCCCATGCGACAGATTAAGGCGGGCCACGTTCATGCCGCTTTCAATCATTCCTTCAAGTTTAAAAGGAGTGTGCGAAGACGGCCCAATCGTGCAAATGATCTTTGTTTTTTGGGACGGTAGTTTCAGGGGCGCTGGCATTTAATATCTATTTTCCATACATGATTTCTAACTGTGAAACCTTGGGGAATTCCGTGTAGAATTCCCCTTGAGGCCCGATATAGCCGTTTGCTGATTTCTTAAGAGTGACCGCCGTATAGCCGCCCTTATCATTGGGTATATTGATCGTAATTGAATCTGATGTAACATTTGATGTGCTTGGCGTTGTAACATCCGGGGGCTGAATGATCGTTATAGGTTGTTGGACGACCGGTTGATAAATGGGCGGAGAAACGAGCACCTCATCCGCGGGCGGGTAATAAGGCGCGCCATAATAGTAACTATCCGGCCAGATGCTTAAATTAACACCGACATACGAATGATCGTGATGGTGACTGTACGAATTCCCGTTATTGCCATGCCAGTTCCCATGATTACTATTATTACCATTCCAATCTGCATAGGACAAAGCAGGGACCAAAATAAAGGAACCTATGATCAAAACAACTAACAAACCCTTAAGTGTATTTCGCATATGGACCCCCTTTCCCCTTCATTAATTTAGACAACCAGGACCATCAATAAGTTTCATAGGTGTTTGCTTCGCAAGCGTGATATCCAGTTTTGAAAAATCACATAAGAATATGATGGATTCATCAATAACGAAATCAACAGGGCAACCACAACCCCCAAAGAAACCTCTAAAAAACGATGGAATGCTGTCATCCATGGGCTTTCTGTATGGTTGACCAGTACTATAATAGCAACGGTCACTGCGGCCAATCGATAACTCTGTTTTAAGTTCAAAAATATACAAATTAAAACCACGATCAAGACGGCAATCCCAAATACCCAAACATGGACCCCGTATAACTGGAGAAATATCCCTCCAATGACCGCCCCTATCGCTGTCCCGACCAGGCGGATCAATGACGCGCTAATGGTCTCCTGGACATTGGACTGCATTACAATAATTGAACTCATCACCGCCCAATAACCTTGGGGAAGCCTAAACCATTGCGCCAAAAGAAGACAAATCACTGCGGTGAAGGCAATCACCACCGGTTCCTTGACAAAGGGCCAGTATTGATTATAAAGCCGTCGAATGTTTTCCACTTGGAATAATATAACACAAGTGATCAGGCCGTAAAACTATTTCTCTTTGGGCGCCGGAACATCTTTTATTGTTTTTAGCGTTGCCAGAGACCGGGCGATTTCGCTGCTTAATGATGCTAAAGATGCACTCAGCGTTTTGGCTAATCCGGAGTAATTCTGCGGGATGATCGGTTTGCGGAATTCTGATCTTTCGATAAATAAAGTCTTCGAGTTTTGTACATCAATGACCATCCATTGCACGACAAGAAACATGTTTTTATCAAGTTCGCTGTCCAATTGAACAATTTCTGCGACCACCTGGTATCTGACCGCGACCATCGGATTCCAGGGATACAAAGTCAATTTTGCGCCCGGAAGCATGACTGTGAGGTCCTCCCTGATCAGACGCGCCACTCCAAGTTCAAGAGATTCCCCCCAGCGGTCGAATTGGGCGAATTTAAGCATTTTTTCTTTATTTTGCGTCACCATTTGAGGCCTGTCCTGGTATTCCGGGACCTTGACCGGCCCGATGCCAAGAAGCAAACCGGAAGCAACATTTATTTTTTTACCGACTTGCTTGTCATCAATGGCCGAAAGCGCATAAAACCGCGGCGTTGTACTATTGGGAATGGTCATGCAGCCACTAAAGACCAACAAAAAAAAGACAGCGCCTAAACCCAGGCGGTATTTGATCTTGGTTTTTTTCATCTTATTGTTCGACCTTTCCTTTTAAAATCGCCTCCGGATGTTCTTCAAGATATTCGGTCAGTAAATTAAACGAATGCATGGCCTGTTGCGTGTCTTCCAATGTATTCTGCATCTGGTAAAGGCTTCTTTGTAAACCGCTTGAATTGACCAATTTATTGATCCCTTGGACGGTCGCCTCCAAGTTCTTGGCAATCTCTTTGATCGGCAATTCATCCATAGTCTCAAAAATATCCGGAGGGGTGGGAAGCGTCGGCAATTCCGGAAATTCTTTTAGGATTCCACGGAGTTTCCCCGGTTTATCCGGATAAAAATCAAATGAAATCATCAGCTGACCGGTCAAAAAACTCTGCACTTCCAGTTTTGCACGCAATCCTAAGGCGATCATCTGCTTATCTCCGCCCAAATCCCCGAAACTGGGCGCACCCTTGATCCGGCCCTGTTCAATTTCGACGATGACCGGGAGCATGACTGTACCTGCCTTTGAATCATAAATCAAGCTGATGTTTTTGACAGTGCCGATACTGACTCCCCTGAACATGACCGGTGCCCCGATCGAAAGCCCTTTGACAGAACCATCGAAGTACAATACAAATTTATTTGTCCTTTTAAAAAGCTCTCCCGAACCAAAGACCACTACCGCTATCATCAGCAACACCAGTGCTCCGACGACAAATACCCCTATCATTGTTTTATTGACCTTCCTGCTCATCCTTTGGCCCCTTGCACACTTGCTCTTGTTAAAAACCGGGTCACCCTTATATCTTTAGAATCAGTTAACAAAATCTTGGGGTCCCCGGCCGCGATCATGGTTTTACTTACCTCATCAAGAAAAACGGAATTATTCCCTATGGCAAAAATACTGGCGAGCTCATGGGTCACAACTACAAAGGTGGCCCCCAAACTTTCCCTTAGTTCAAGGACCAAATCATCAAGTTTTCGAGCATTGACCGGATCAAGGCCGGCTGATGGTTCATCAAAAAAAACAATTTCAGGATCAAGCGCAAGGGCCCGTGCCAGGCTGGCCCTTTTACACATCCCCCCGCTTATTCCTGAAGGATAAGAGTCCTTATGTTCTTCCAAATCCACCAGCGAGAGTTTTGACGCTACAATCTCCTGGATCTTCTGATTGGGTAACTTTGAATACAGCTGTAAAGGAAGGGCCACATTCTCCCCTACTGTCAAAGAACTCCATAGTGCTCCGCTTTGATAAAGGACCCCGAAATGCCGCATCATGTCCTGTTGTTCTTTTTCATCTTCTTCCCAAAAACTTTTGTCATAATACAAAATCTTGCCCTTGGCCGGTGCTTTAAGGCCTATCATGCTTTTTAGCAAGGTGCTTTTGCCGCATCCGCTTGCCCCCATGACAATAAAGATGTCCCCTTTATTAACGCTAAAGTTTAGATCATGCATCACCGTGTAGTCGTCATACCCTATTTCAAGGTCCTGCACTTTAATGACCGGAGGCTGTAATGTTGGTCCCATATATTAAATACCCAAGATCTGGCAAATAAAGGTGATGGTCGCCGTTGCAATGACAATCCCGGTGATAGCTGTGACCACGGCTGAAGTGGTTGCATTGCCGACACCGGTCGCGTTTCTTTGGCACTCCATGCCGCGCAGGCACCCTGCAACTGCAATGATCACACCAAAAACAAAACTGTGTACAAGGCCAATCCAAACATAAGAAAGTTTTACCGCCTGCTGGGTATGGTCCCAATATTCCGTTGGATTAAGATGAAACATGGCCATGCTGATAAGAAAACCGCCTAATACGCCCATAAAATCCGCGTAAATGGTCAATACCGGCATCATCAGCACCAATGCCAAAACGCGCGGGGTGACTAAAAACTCAACAGGAGAAACACCAAGTGTTTTAAACGCATCAATTTCTTCGTTGGCCTGCATCATCCCCAGTTCCGCCGCGTAAGATGCCCCGATGCGGCCGGAGACGATAATGCCGGTCATCACCGCCGACAATACGCGCACCATGGCGATCCCGACTATATCGGCGATAAAGGTCTGGGCCCCGAGCATCTTAAGCTGTATCGAGCCGACAAAGGCCAGGATCATGCCTACTAATAAGCTTATCAAAGAAACAAGCAGCAAGGTATCGACCCCGCACCTGTTGATCAAGAGCATGAAATCATCCCAGCGAAAAAATGCCCGGCCAGTGACCAGGCGGCCCAAAGAAACAGTGATGTCCCCTAAAAAATCCAGCGACAGGCCAAAGCCTCCGCCAATTTGCAAAACTTTTTGGCCGATCTCTTCAAAAAACGATTTTTGCGCCTTCGAGGGAGAAATATTCTTTTCATGCACCTTTAATGTTCTTTTCTTTATTATCAACGGCTGAGTTGACCACTTGATGGACTTCGGTGAACTTGCCCCAGGTTTCTTCCCTAAATAGATAGGTCAAAACACTTACTGCCCCCAAAAATTCCACCCCGCCTAATAACAGGGCCGCGGCAAATTTCGTTTCATTGCTCCACGAGGAATAGGTGAAAAATGCCGCTTGGACCAAAAATAAGCCGTTGATAAGGAGCACGATGGAAACGAAGACGAATAACGCCCCTAAAAAGAAAGCCCTGGTTTTCTTCACGCCAAGGACATAAACCTGGGCAACTTTAATTTTCATCAAAGCGGCCCTATTTTTATATCTTCTGACAATGCCCAGGAGAGATAAAGAAGCAATCAGTTGTTGAATAAAACGGCGCATTATTTGCGTTTAGAACCCATCAAATAACCTAATAAAAGAGACGCGACCGCGGTGCCCGCGATATAGACCCATGGGTCCTTATGCACGCGCTTATCAACGTCGCCCGCCATTGCCATGACTTTTTCTTTACCTTGGGTCATCGTCTCTTGGGCCATGTCTTGAGTATGCTTAAGGATCTCTTTACCATGCTCGACCCCGGAGGTCATTGCTTCCCGGATATGCGCGTACCTATTAGACATTAATCCTTTTAACTCATCTTTCTTTTCCTTGGCCGCTTCATTCAAGAGATCGAGGGCTTCAGAGATCTTTGCAGTGCTTGTCCTGCTAGGTGTTTCCGTTGTCATGGCTTTTTCTCCTTGGTTTTAAATTGCAGTCCCTTTAAATTTACACCTTTATCTTATGGATATATCAAGAATGAATCAATTGTACCCTGGTATAATCCGGCACTGCCTCTGGGGCTGGAGACATGAAAGCCCCGGTCGCATTAGTCAAGTTTTTCGCTGTCCCCCATTGGGCTTGGATAGAATGGACCGTTTTTGACCAAAAGCCTTCCTCTTTATTACGGCGGCAAAATCCACGGTTAGTGGTGAGTGAAACATAGATGTCCAACGCCCGTTGGGCACAAACTTTCATCGTGAAATTTTGGGCTGTTTCTTTGCATGCTTTTTTGATCTTCTTGATTTGAGCAACAGGTTTTTTCTTTAGCCACACCAAACCCGCGACAAAATCTTCAACGGATTCATGGGCAATTAACCGGCCATTCACCCCGTCTATGACCACCTCCCGGACCCCCGGAGCGTCAACAGCCACCACAGGAATGCCGGCGGCCATCGCTTCGGTCACGACCAACCCTTGAGTTTCACTTTGCGAAGCAAAAACAAAAACATCCATCGCATGATAAGCATTTACCAAATCTTTACCTTTGAGCATACCCGCTAAATGCAAACGGTCTTGGGCCCCTTCTTTGGCCATGATTTCTTGAATAGATTCTTCAGAAGGCCCTGTACCCCCTATTAAAAAATGGGCCTTAGGTTCTTTTTTAAGGAATTGGGCAACGGCCCGAGTTACAAATTCCAGGTTCTTTTCCGGGGCCAGGCGTCCCACATGGCCCACAACATAGGCATCCGCAGGGATATTTAATTTTTTACGAAAAGTTTTTCCAGCTCCCCGATTAAACTGGTCCGTATAAATCCCTGTGGGGACAACATCAATGGCAGTCGTCACCCCTCTTTCTTTCATCATCAGCTTGACGCTCTGGCTGGGAGCAAAAACATGGTCAGCCAAATTGGCATAACCTGTTGATAATTCGATCATAAAACGTTTGAGGGCCTCGATATTACCGGGCATATAGTGGACATTCTCTTCATAGAGGCTGTGATGGGTAAAAACCAAGGGCACATTAAATTTGGAAGCGATCCTCAAAGCTGTGTCCCCAATAAGGAACGGATGCTGGGAATGGACTATATGCGGGCAAAAATCACCCAAGGCCTTTGTCAACGTTCCCTGAATGGGTAATTGCACGGAAAAATCCGACCCGTTGTAATGCTCAAATGCCGGAATTCGGACCACATCTTCTTCCGCCACCATATCCGGAAATTCGGGAGCTATAATAATGACCCTGTGGCCCGCTTTTCTGAATTCTTCGGTAAAACTGCTGACGGATTTTTCCAATCCGCCCACCAATGGCTTATAGGTGTTTGTCATCAATAAAATATTCATAGCGTTCCTCTTTCTTTTAATTCCACGAGTGCTTTTCTTGCGGCCAAACAAATGGCCTCGTAAGGGTCTTTTGTGCCCATGGACAATCCTTGTTTTTCCAAATCTTCGGGAAGAAGCGGTGATCCAAACCTTACCCTGATCGGATGGCGCTTGGGATACTTGGATGTACTCGGCCATGCCTCATGCGCTCCGTCTATGGCCACGGGTACCAGCATCGCACCTGTCACCTTGGCCAAAACTCCGAACCCTTTTTTAAACTCACCGATTTCACCGGTCGTACTGCGCAAGCCTTCCGGAAAAAAACACAGACCCTTGCCATGGTTCAATACAAAATAGCAGCTGCGCAGCGCTTCCAAAAAATGCGTTGAAAAATCAAAGGGAATGAACCTTCCCATCTTGACAAGGTTCCTTAAGACGCGGTTTTTAGTGAACGGCCTGAAAAAGTACGGCCCGAAGACAAAATAAAAAATCTGGAACACCGGCCTGCGCGGAAGGCAGGCGCCGATAGCCGGACCGTCGAGAAAGCTGGTATGGTTGCCGTACAAAATATACGCCCCTTTTTTGGGCACATTTTGGGGGCCTTGGGCCTTGATACTGAAAAATATTTTGAAAATCAAACAGTCAATGGCTGTTAAAATAAACCGGAAAGCCCAAGCAAAATAACCGGTCGACAATTCAAGCAACTGCATGGTTTCTTCCTTAGGAAATATGTTTAAATGTTCTTTCCAGTAATCTTCTCCCGCAGATGCTCCCTGGTCCTCCATAGAAATGTCTTTGGTGCCTCTTAAAGCGTCTGTTACTCCTATAATAAGGTCCTTGACACTAAAGGCCTGTGAAATCGCCTCTGCTTTCAGATCGGCGCTAAAAGCGGACTCTAAGGCAGAGGCAAGCTCAATCCTTCCTAATGAATCTATGCCAAGGTCCAGCTCTAAAGAATCCTCAAGGATGACCGGCCTTCTGATACCACTTTGCTCTTTGAGACATTGCAAAATACTTATGCCGGCCATAGACCCGGTCAACAAACGGTCATCCGCTGAAAGCTCGCCAGAGACCGGAAGAGCACCTTCTTTGCCTGCGATCACCCGGGGCTCATATATTTCCTTGGTTTCTGCCCTGTTGATCTTGCCGGACATGTTTAAAGGGAGCTCATCGAGCGTTATGGTAAAACCTTTAAGTCTTTTATGAAAAGGGAGCTCTTGCGAAGCATTATCAAATCTCTCCTTAAGGACAAAGCGCAGGTTCACTTCCCCGAATTCCCTGAAATTATCAAGATTAGGCTGAATGACGGCCCAAAGGACCTTTGATTTCGCCACACCATGCATTCCGGATACCGTAAAAACGCACATTTCTTTGACAAAAGCGGCCTTTGTATAGAACTCTTCTAATTCTTGAGGATATATTTTCTCTCCTGAATTCAATACAATAAAATCATCAAACCGTGATGTAAGAACTTCTGCCATCGGGCGCCTCTACTTTCAAATAAATCCTAAAAACCCACCATTTAAAACAAACAAAACTAAATAAACTTGTTACGGACGTGGCGATGATTAAAGCGATGAAGATGTCCGCTGGCTTTTGGCTTAAAATACAATGGTTGACAAAAACATTGATCCCCAAGCCCAAAAGATTAACGGACGCATAACGGACTACTTCGGACAAGGAAGGGGCATTGTTTTTAAATATCCAATATTTATAAAGCAAATAACCGACGGTGCCCGCGCATATATAAGAAATCCCCTTAGATATGTTAAAAGAAAAAAAATGGAACAAAACATAATAAATACTAAAGTCAGCTGCAGTGACAATACTCCCCGCAATACAAAACCGGAGAAACTCCTTTCTAAAATCGGCACCCATTTTCAACAAACTTACTCCTTTTAAAACTTACTCAAGACCTGTCCTTTGGTTTTGTCTTCTGTTTTAATGATCTAATTTTCATCTTCCCAAAAATCAGGCATCGCTTGGGGGGTTTTGCCCACCAAAAAATCATACTCTTGGGCTTCTAAATACAATTGATCAAGTTCCCTGTTCGACTTGTCCATCACATCCATCATCAAAACATCGTTTTGTGGATTGTCCCACTCGGGGACCGGAAAATGACGAGCTTTTGTTTTCATAGACACCTTCTTTCATCATTTGTATTGAGGTATAGTGGACGGGTTAAATTTTATTTTTCTTAAACCTTAATGCTGCTAACCCTAATCCTAAAAGCGTTAGAGTGGCAGGTTCCGGAGTTGCTACGGGAGAACTGCCGATAGGCACGATCCCACCGCCTGCAGCATACTTAAGGCCGTTGTCGTAACCGTTGGCGCTCCCAACACAGTTACCAGAGATGTTGTTGGTGTCCATCGTCACTGCGCCATTGAGCGCAATGGCCCTGCCGCACGGAATGCCTGCGCCGGTCGTCAGGGTGATGCTCTGGTCCGCAAGGATATTTCCTGTGAACGAAGAATTTGTACCGAGGGTCGCGGAGCTGCCGACCTGCCAGAACACGCCATCATTCGTGCCTGCATTTTCCAAAGTTACCGATGAAGCGGAGGCAGTTGTAAGAGTGCTGCCGATCTGGAAAGTAAAGTCTGCATTATTAAGATTTTGAGCATTGAGAACAAGCGGCCCGGTCAACTGGGCGGAGGTGGCAAAGGTATAAACGCCCGGCGTGAGTACAAGAGTGCCTAGGTCCGTACCCGTCAGGTTGCTGGTCAACGCCATTGCCGCCAAACCATTGTACGCGGCCGTGGCATCAGTCTCGGCCTGAAGCGACACCGCACCCGGTCCATATACCGTTCCACTGACGCTCCCTGGTCCGCCTGGTTGAGCAAAGCCAACGATCGAGCTGCCCGGGTCAACACCCAAATCTCCGGTGACGGTACTCGAGCCGGTGTTAGTCACCGTCGAAGCGCCCAGGACCGCGAAATTGTCCGCTGAACCCAAAACTTGGGCAAACCCTGAAGAAGAGTCATAGAGAAAAGCGGTTAATGCCACAATTGCCGAAATGACTAAACATTTAAAATTCATATCCACTCCTTTGTAACTTACTGATTAGAAAAACAATTGCTCCAAACTTATGTTTTCATTGTAGGGAAAATCAAATAAGCAATCAATTGAACTTGGGTACTATGGACACCCATTACGGCAAATACTGTTTTAGATCAGATAAAATCACACGGGTAAAATCCTGCACAATGCCATCCGCCCTTGGCGTATCAGACCCGCCGGACCCCACGGACAATCGGACCATGGCACTGCTGGCCGGCCGGCCTAACAAAGTTTTTATGGCAATCAACACCTGCTGTTTCCAATAATTCGGGGTAAAACTATTGCCGACCTTATACCAATAATAGGTCATCAATTTATTTCCCCGTTGTTCTGAAGCGAAGCGTACCACCCTGAGCTGTCCCCTCCCCGGGCCTAAATCAAAATTAATTTGGGTTTCATTTAAAATGGCAGCGCCGCTGCCGGTATAACAAATCTCAGGGGGATGTGAAACCTTGCGGTTATTCTGTGAATAGACAATATACAGCATGACCTCTTCTCCTTGATCAGAGCGATAGATCCGGCTAAAAGCATTTTTGGTTTCCAGAATTTTATAGTCATAGTCACTGATCGGGACTTCCCTGGAAGTCCATCCTTCGATGGACTTCGGAAAAAAGTGGATATTGACCGTGTCCCTCTGGCTGTATTGGCGGAAAAAACTGTTCCAGGAGATAAGACCGGCAAAAACTAAAAGACCAATGATAAAAAGGGTATTTTTATTCAATTAATTTCACCAATTAGGTATAACATCACAAATGCCAAGGCAAAGACCAAAAACCCGGACAGCTCATGGATAAACCCGGCGGCATGCTGCGGCCCCCAAACTTCACTCACAAAAGACAAAAAAACGATCCGGCAGACATTAGTGAAGATGGCAATCGGGACAGCGCAAAGAGCAATAAAGACCTTCTTTACCGCCGGTCCTTTCATCCAGTAAGCAAAAATGCTTGCCAATGCGATCAATGAAATCAAAGACCTCAGGCCGCTGCAAAGATCTTCAACGATGACCGAAGCATGGGGCATCCTGATGATGCTCCCTTCACGCACAGCCACAAACCCCATATTCTGTAAAACAACCTGGGCGAGCTGTGCGGCAAAAAGCTTCATTTTGAAACTGATAAAAACAACCGCAACAAGCGGTAAGGGCATCATAAAGAAAAGGAACAAAAGCGGAAACAGGACCGCCCGCAAGATTTTACTTCCATATAGGCATAAAATAATCCCTGCAATGACCAACAATAACGAAAAAAGGGACGAAAAATAAACCCGAAATACTGAGCTTACGACGAACACGAAAATCCCGGAAATAATAACCCCCATCCCACAGGGCGAAGGCTGGCGCGGGATGGAGGCCAACTTTTTCCTTTTTAACCAAATTAAGTAAGCACAGACAAAAGGGACAAGGACCCCATGGCTATAATAGGAATCTTTCGCGAACCAGCGGTCCCACATCCAAAGAAAGGACGGCAAATAGGCAAAAAGCACCGCGAAAGCAATAATAATTTCCGCGCGGTATTTTTGAAGGAAGGCCTTCATATTTTCCGGATTACCGGGAAATTCTTCCCGCTGTTCATTTCCTGAAGGGAAACGATCACTTCCTTAATAAACTTATTCAAGGGGTACTGCGGGTGCTTCGCAATGAACATTTGGTAAAAAACAACCGGTTGGCGGGGATTTTTCAGTTCTTTGATGGAAACGACATTAATAGAATAAATCGTCTCTCCTGCCGTTTTCCAACCTAAATATGGACTCAGGCAATAGTCCAAGAGGGTCTTTTCAAAAGTCTTTACCGCATTATCCCATTTCTTTTGGGCCAGATACGTTACGGCCAAGAACCGTAAGGAATTAAAACTCACCGAAGAACCAGGGTTTTCTTGGACTGTCCTCCGGTAAAATATTTCCGCATCTTGGAATGCGTTTTTGGCCTCTACGTCTTTATTTAACCGATGGTAATACCCTGCAATGTAAAGCGGCATATTTAAGCCAACGTCTGTTAAGGGATAATGATGGACAATCTGCCGATAAGTCTTTAAGGCCAGGCCGTCTTTTTTTTCCTGCTCATAGGTCAAGCCAATGCTCAGCAATGCTAAAGAACATATCTCTTTCTGCCGCGGTATCCGTTTTAAAACTTCGGAATAGTTTGTCCGGGCTTTTTCAAAATCCTTTTGCTCTGCGTACACTTGACCGATTTTCATATAAATCTGCCCTAACAGGCCTGATTTCGGGTATTGCTCAATCAAGCCCTGGTACATCACCACAAGGTCCGCGGATTTTTCTTCCGACAATGTTCCCGGGTACTGGGCCAATACGTCAAATTGCTGCTGGATCTTCCACATTTTCTTCTCAACCACATAGTCGCTGCGGTCAATGGCCGAAAAGACGGCAAAAATAATGAGCAGCAAGGCGGGCAAAAGGACAAGTGACTTTTTCATGACGGCGGTTCTTTCACTGATAAGTAGCACAGGGTGATCGCCGTATATTGAATGGCATCGATCAACAGCATCACCAACACCGACAGGACCAAAAAGAGACCTGACAGCTCCGGGGCCTTTAGTATCATTTCACCCGTTTGGACCGTCCGGAAAAAAATAAACGGAAGGTACAAACATCCCGCGGCAATGACCATGCCCAGGACCAACCCGAACAAGCGGCCATAATTTATAAAATTGAGTTTTACGGCGGTAATGATCTTTTTTTGTTCAAGCATGATGATCGGCACGACAAAGGCACGAAGCGCCATGACCAGGCACGCCAAAAGCAATTGAAAATAAGGTTTGGATGTGACCAGCACTTCTTTAATCCAAAAATACATGCCGGCAGATGAGTGGATGAGCAAGGCCCTTTTTATGACCAAGCCATGCAGGAATACCAGGCCCTGAAAGAGAATGTTCGCTAAAATCATGGCGGCAACCAGGTGGATATAGGAAGAACGGACTTGCCGGAAAACTTTCTTCAAACAGACCGGTTCCCCGCTATTCACCGAAGAAATGATCAAGACCATGGCGCCATAAAAAATACAGCTTATAAAAATAGCTATGAAAGTCTCTACGCCATGAAACCACTTGGACAATAAAAAATAGTTATACGGATAATGGAGAAATGCCGGGCCGGCGGACTTAACAATAATGGGACCGAACAATCCTGACAGAGGATAACGCGGAACAAAATAAATGAATTCCAAGGATAATAACTGTATAAACCCCAGGACAAAAACCGGATATAAAATAACCGGGTTTACAACCAGGACATCAAAGACTGCATTGAGTAAAGGCCCTAGTCCAATTTGGAGATTTTTCAATGGGCACCAAAACCAGTTAATATAACCCCTAACGTTCGTCCAACAATAAGTAAATCAGTCCCAAAACACATCTTCTTGATATAAAGAATATCGTATTTGACTTTTTTACGTACATCCGCAATGCTTTCATCATAGCGATGGTACACCTGGGCCAAACCGGTGATACCGGGCTTGACGGACAAGCGTTTGGGATAATCCCTGATTTGGCTTTCCAGTTTTTCTATAAATACCGGCCGTTCAGGCCGTGGACCAATAACACTCATTTCCCCTTTTAATACATTAATAAATTGAGGGACCTCATCAATACGGCTTTTACGTAGAAAACTTCCAATGGGTGTAATACGGTCATCTTTGAGTTTGGCCCAAACCGGCCCGGACCCATTTTCCGCATCTGCTCTCATCGAACGGAATTTATAAATATCGAATTGCTTGCCGTCTTTTCCTGTCCGGACTTGAGAATAAAAAACAGGCCCCTTAGAAGTGATCTTGATCAAAAGGCCTACCATTAAGCATAAAGGGGAAAGGACGGCCAAGGCAACAACAGCAATGGCAATGTCCATTCCCCTCTTGGCGATACTATAAGTTTTTCTCAAAAAAGAGATGACCATGCTTAAAAGGCCGCTGCCGAATAATAGAAAAGTACTGGGCTCCGGGACCCGTGTCCTTTCTTGCCGGGGCATGTTCTGGGTATTATTAAAGCCCTGTGATTTGATGGGACCCTCATCCGCCGGGCTTTCTTTATTCGAAAAAACAGAAAATAACACCAAAATGGCGGCCACCGCAAAAATTTTCCAAAATAATCTTGAAACTTTCAATTGTGTATTTTTCATTTCATTTCTCTTTTTGTATTATCCCTGGGGGGCATGCGTTTTAAAAAATCTTAAATACCTAATCTTCTTCCTCTTCCCTATAATCAGGCAGGATTTGGGGGGTCTTGCCCATCAAAAAATTATATCCCCGGGCTTCTTGTTTCAACTCCTCAAGTTCTCTATCGGGCCTGTTGAGTTCATCCATCATGGATATGTCGGACCCCGACCCATACCACTTTAAAAGGGGATAATGAAATTCTTCCACTTTGACGTTTTGATCGACTGCCGGCATTGTTTTTTTCATAAACACCTTCTTTCATTTTTTTTAACAACCGCAAACAAATTTGTCATTTCCTTGGTCCACCAGATGGACAAGTCCTTCGCCGATGAGCCAACCAATGCTCATATAGGTCAATTCCTTTTCGACTTCCAAATGGGAATCGATCTCACTGATGCTGACCGGCCTTTTTTTCTCATCGATCAGACCTAAAATCCCCCCTGAAACAATTCCGATTTGCATAATCATAGTCTTTTCTCCCATTGGGCATTATTGTTGAGGAATTATGGTCATCTTATCGAATGGACCAAACAAATCAATTGTACTAGGGTATAATATAATTTAGCGACGGGGAATTAATTAAGGGAAGTGGCAATGCCCGCTTTTTGGGCGATTCGGATGAGATCGGTCAAGGTCTTTGCCTGCATCTTGCGCATGACACGGCCACGGTGGACTTTGATTGTCTGGATGCTGGTCCCCCGCCTTGAGGCAATTTGTTTATTCAACATTCCTTTGGCCACGAAATGGAAAACTTCCAGCTCTCTTGGTGAAAGCGAATGAATATGCCTGTTGATGGCGGCTATTTCAACATTGCGTTTAATTTGGGCCTTGTTTTGGCTAATGGCGGTCCCAATGGCTTTGAGCAGCTTTTCTTCAGTAAATGGCTTGGAAAGAAAATCTATCGCCCCGGCTTTCATGGCCCTCACACTCATGGGGACAGTCCCAAAAGAAGTGATAAAAACAATCGGAATGGCCACTTGTTTATCCGTCATGATTTTCTGGAGCGCAAGCCCGCCCAAACACGGCATGCGGACATCCAAGACCAGGCATGACGGTACTTTTAGTTTCTTAAAAGCCAAAAACTCTTTCGCGCGTGTGAATACCTCGACCCTAAACCTGTTTTGTTCTAACAATAATTTTAAAGCCCTGCACACAGAGGCATCATCATCAACAACATAGGCCATCGGACTGCGTTTGTTCAGGACCATCGGTTTATGCATATTCTCTGGTTCTTTCATGCCTCAATTGCTCCATGGGGGACTCCTCAATGACTTCCTGCATGATCCGGTCATAGATCATTGGGCTTTCTGACACATAACCGGTCAAAAACGCATGATCGCAAATTTGATTGATGAGCCTGGGGACGCCTTTAGAAAAATGATATGCCAATTGCAAAGCACCAGGCGTGATAAATTGTTGGTCACTGCCGCTGGCTATTTTTAAACGGTGCAATATGTACTCTGTGGTTTCTGTTTTGTTAAGCGGTAAAAGATGAATATAAACGGCGACACGCTGACGCAGCTGTTCCAGGCAGTTCAAAGCCAGTTTTTGCTTAAGTTCCGGCTGTCCCAGCAGGATAATTTGGACCAGCTTTTCTGTCTCAGTCTCCAAATTGGACAACATGCGGATTTCTTCTAATACGTCCGGAGTAAGATTTTGGGCTTCATCAATAATAAGGACCACGTTGATATTATGCTTAAACTGTTCAATCAGGTGGGTATTAAGCGCTGAAAGCAGCTCGGCTTTTGATCCATTAGAAAATTCAATTTCAAATTCCTCCAGGACCATCATCAGAAGATCTTTACTGGTTAAATGTGTATTTGTAATAAGAGCAACTTGAGTATTTTTATCAAGCCTGCTTAATAAGGTCCGGCAGACGGTTGTTTTACCCGAACCTATTTCACCGGTAATCACGACAAACCCTTTACGCTGGTCAATGGCATATACCAGACTATCCAAAGCATCCGTATGTTTGTGGCTGGCAAAAAAGAACTTGGAATTAGGGGTAAGGTCAAATGGATTTTCTTTAAATCCGTAGAATTGATTATACATATATCGCAACTGTTTTATCCGGCATCATTTCTTTCTTAAATTATTTTCTAACTTCCATTTCGGATGGCAAAATAGACGGTCGATGGGAAGCTAAAATGTTCTCTTTCCTTAATTAGAAAGGGGCAAGGTGACTACAGCAAAACCCCCCGCGGGTAATTGTCTAAAGTATGTATTGTTTCCGTAGTAATAAGTTTGGCCTTGGACCACCACAAGCGTATAGCTTGATGGAAGTGAATCAATGAGCACGCCGGCGGGCAAAACAGGGACGGGAACTCCCCAACCAAACCATCCATGCTTATACCACCTGCCATTATTGTAATAATGCTGGCTTCCATGCCCGACCCGTTGGCCGTTATATCCGCCATTGTTTCCGTCATGATATCCTTGCGCGAATGCACCCGGACAAAACAGTGACATGCCCATAAAAAGAATTAAAACTGATTTTAATCTTAAAATTGTTTTTAACATTTTTTCCTGCCTTTCAGATATTGTGCGAATTTTTAGCTTTATGTCAGTATTGTAGGTGCAGGGCAAAATGGATCAATTGTACCGAGGTCTAATAAGTGTTTTTTATGGGACTTTTGTTTTTTAACAACTGCATAAATATTTTTCATTTCCTTTGTCAACTAAATGCACGTGACCTTCCCGGACCAGCCAACCAATGCTCATATAGGCCAATTCCACCTCGTTTTCCAAATGGGACTCAATCTCACGGATGCTGACTGGCCTTTTTTTCTCATCAATCAGGTTTAAAATTTGCCCTGACGCGATCCCGATCTGTGTGATCATAGCTTTTCCTCCTTGCGCGTGACTGTCACGCATATCAATTATTTATTATTTTATTTTAGGGGATGGGGAATAAATAACAATTATACTGTGGTATAATAAAAAACGTCGACGGAGAAATATCACTTTTACCGCACCTTGCGCTTGATACGCGCAAGGTGCGGCAGAGGCAAGCCGGTAACTTAAAGCTTCCTAGGCCATGGTTACCAACTCCTGGGAGAAACAATCTATTTCATTCTCTAGCGCCCATATCACATCCAGGGGCAGAAACGGTTTTTTGATGCACCTTTTGATGCCGCAAATGTCCAAAAGCCACTTAAACTCATGCCTTAAAGGTCCTGATATCGCGATGATTGGGACTTCCCTCGTATCATTGACGCAGTTGATCTCATGGGTGACTTCAAATCCATTCTTATTTGGCATTCTTAATTCCACCAAAATAACATCCGGTTTATGCTGGATCACGGTATCCACGGCCAAATCAGCATCGTTAACAAGGATCGGAGTATAACCGCCGCCGGCTAAAATTTCTTCAAGCTCTCTCAAGGACTTCTTGTCATGATCTATGACGGCTACTTTTCTATTTTGCATTTTTCACCCCTGTCTTATTAAAATGACGGTTAACGATGATTGTGGGGACTGTGTGGTCCTTGGCCCGTTTAATCGTATTTTAGGAAATGGGCAAATATGATCCGTTGGGCGGTATCATTGGATATTTTTCCGGCATTGGCTGTTGTCATAAATGCCGATATTGCAACGAGCCCAAAGACCAAACGAAATACAATCCTATGGGCTTTCACTGTCATTGCAGGGGGCTAAGGAATTTGAGACCTTTCCACATAAGAAATCATCTTCTTCATCATATTGGGCCAACCAATGATGATCAGACTTAAGAAACTCTTTTTCATTGTCGCCTAATTGGTAAAACTTACGGTCTTTTTGATCGGTCATAGACCACTCCTATCTTGGATGTACTACTTCCATACGGTTTTTAACTTTCTCATCCACCGCGACAGCTGAAGCTGTGTTGGTGGCCAGATGCATTTGTTGGTCTGTAGATACCTGCCCGTCCAATGTTACAGTACCGTCTTTGACGGTGACATGGATGCCCTTGGCGACCGCGGACAACCCTTGGTCGTCCTTCATGGCCTGCCGCACCATTTGGGCTGAATGCTGGTCTGAGGCATTATTGTTCTTTTCTTTATGCTGTCCCATTTTAAAATCCTTTCCCGGAGATGACGGATCATATTTTTCTGGTCATTGGACGTCATGCCTGATATTGTCCGCGACATCACGGCCCGACGACCTAAGATCTTGCCCGGCATCATGGACGGTCGTCCTTAAATCCCGTCCTGTGTTCCTGAAAAAAGGCCTGCCTCCGGCAAAGACCCAAATTAAAAATACGACCAACAATATGGTAAAAATACTTATAGGCGCGTAATTCTGGTCATTTGATGTGCTCATTTTTCCCCCTTATAATAATGCGATGCGGTCATTTTTATTGATAGGACCGACCTTGGCGAATTGCGCCCTCATGTCATTCAAGGACCTTAATTTAGAGAGTTTGATATTGTCCCCGTCAAACTTGACCTCGCATCCGGTTTGATCTTTGATAGTCCTTTCAATGCTTGCCAAGCTGGTATGCTTAGGGTCGAATTTGACTTCCTTGATGTTCTTCATGTCCAAATAGCCCATTCTCGCCCTTTCCGGAAGATAAATCGTTCCGTTGCTAAAATCAACGGCAAAAGCTATTACGCCCGGAATAATTCCGAATAACAAACCAATTCCATCCAGAATAGCGACCCCCGCATCCAAGCTTCCGCCTCTTTGTCCCCTGCGTTCAGGATACATAAGGGTCCCGCAGCCCATCAACTGCAAAGTAAATGCAGCGCAGACTGTCATTCGTAACGCGTTGACTAATATTTTCTTCATGATCTCCTCCATTGTTATAAAAATGTTTCTGCTCCCACTTCTTTCCCAAGGTCCGGGGTATGGGTATCGAGTTTGCCTTTTTTCAAGTCTTCTTTAGTTTTCTCTGCCAATACGCCATACTTTTTCTGGATCATCCCCAGGTCCTCGTCCGTCAGTTTTTCGATGTCCATCATTTCGTTATGGGCACCTTTGGTGGCACGGATGATTTCGTCAAGTTTCAACTGGATTGCAATGGTGTGGCGGTTTTGGCTGTTTTGAATGATAAAAAGCATGATGATGGAAATGACCGCGGCCGGTGTCGTGATCATCAGGTTCCAAATCATGCTAAAATGAAAAGGTAATCCTACCATGGCCCAAACCAGGACTATAAGGAAGGCCGCGAACCCCACGTAGGATTGCGCGGCTTTGTCTGATACCCATTTTGCGATCGTTGAAAAAATTCCCATAATTGGTCCCAGGACCGGCAGTTTTTGCCAGTATCCGTTAATTATCCGTGTAAATGCACATCTATACCCGAATCATGGCCATGATCATCATCATCATGATGCTCTTGGTGGTCATGTCTCCAGCGGTCATCATGGTCCCAAAAAATGCATCCTGCCAATTGGACAACAAATGCAACACCGGCTAATATTTGTAACGTTCTTTTAAACATATGTTCCTTCCTTAAAAAACGATTTTAAAAAACGCTGCTGGCAGTAACTCCATACAACCACTAACACCGCCAGCAGCCTATGAACCCAAATACTATTTTTTACGCCTATTAAGGGTTGATGGTCATATTATTGACTACATTGTTCACACCGTTGATATTACTGGCTACCTTGGTGGCCATATCTTTACCGGCGCCATTAATGGCATTACCGCTTAATGTGACTGTCCCCTTATTTGTTTCAACACCGGTCTTGAAGGCACTGGTCGAATGGTGCGTCAGAAAAGCCATCTTGACCTGGGCTGTGATGGATGCGTCATCGATTTTGTTGTCTTTGACCTCATCCGGTTTGTTCACCGTTTCTCCAATGATCATCTGATTATCGATGCCTTTGATGCCGTCTATGTCCTTGGCATATTCACCGGTCAGGTCTTTTTGGGCCTGGCTGTCTGCGCGGCCTTTTAAAGTAACGATCCCATCGGTGACATATACCTCTGTATTAACAGCACTCACGTTACGGTTAAATAACAAGGCCCCCTTGACCTTCATGCTAAGCCAGCCGTCTGAATTCTCAGGAGGCTGTTGGCCGCTGATAGTCAGTTGATTGTCCACACTTTTGACCCCGGGCAGGCTTCCTACGGTATCTTGGGCCAATGATTTATGGGACTCTTCGCTTACTGTCCCTGTCAAGGTCACATCCCCATCCCTGGACATTGTCCTGATAGAATCATCCTTCAGATACGTCCTGAATACATACGAATCTTTCGCAGATGATTGGATGCGATCATCCGTCTCAGAAGCGTGGACAGACACGCCGGTGAGCAAAACCGCAAACATTGCCGATAGAAACACTTTCGAATAATTTACGTTCATAGTAAACTTTCCTTCCTTAATATTGTACTGTTTAGGCAATTCCCCTCTTCATGAGGCGATCATTTGGAAACTATGTGGAAACTCTCCTGCCAAAGATAAACGAAATGACCGCTAAAAGTAAAAACACAAAAAACAGGACCTTAGCGATATCAATGGCTGAACCCGCGATACTGGTGAATCCCAGCACTGCTGCCACAATGGCGATGACAAAAAATGTAACGGCCCAATTCAACATAGAACACTCCTTTCTTTAATATTGATCCATCCCAAAAAAGCTTCTGTACTTGGTTAACTGAATGATCCTAGTCTAACAAGAAGGTGAAACGAATCAATTGTACCGAGGTATAATCATTTACAGCGACGATGATTTAGTCTGAAGAGGAAGGAATGCCCGCTTTTTGGGCGAGGCGGATGAGTTCTGTTATGGTACGGGCCTGCATCTTCTGCATGACCCTGCCGCGGTGGACCTTGATGGTCTGAAGGGCCGTCCCCCGCTTGGAAGCTATTTGTTTGTTCATCATGCCTTGGGCGACAAAATGAAAGACTTCCAGTTCCCGGGGGGACAAGGTCTTGATGCGCCGCTTGATCTTATCTTTCTCGGCTTGTTCTTTATTTTCAACCTTGCTTTTGGAGAGGGCAAGAGTGATCGCATCAAGCAATTTCTTGTCGGTAAAAGGCTTTGAAAGAAAATCAACTGCTCCCGCCTTCATGGCCTTGACCGTCATTGGGATGTCCCCATATCCGCTAATAAAGATTATAGGGGTGATGATCCCACGTTGGGCCATTATTTCCTGAAGGGCAAAACCATTCACATTGGGCAAGCGGACATCCAGGACCAGGCATGATTGCACCTTGGGGTGCTTAAAGCCCAAAAAATCATCGGCCCGCACAAATGTCTCGACCCTAAACCCGTGTGATTTGAGCAATAAGGACAGGGCCCTGCAGATCGAGTCATCGTCATCCACGACATAGATGATCGGATTATTATTGTTCATGGTCAATCTTTCATATCAATGGGGATGGAGAAATAAAAGTTTGCCCCTTGATCAGGATTATTTTCCGCATCCAACCGCCCGCCATGCGCCTCTATGATGGAGCGGCTGATCGACAATCCCATGCCCAAACCGTCCGTCTTGCTCGTAAAAAAATGGGTAAAAAGTTTTTTCATATTTTCCGCCGGAATGCCGCAGCCGGAATCTTTGACCTCCACCAAGACCGTGTACTTGTCTTTGAGTGATGTCCTGATCAACAATTCATGCGCGTCCCTGTTTGACTCCATGGCTTCCAAACTATTGCTGATGAGATTCAAGAGGACTTGCTGCAATTGGATCCGGTCTCCCTGTATCGGCGGAGGATTGGCGGCCAATTCGAATTTAACAGCTTTGTTCCTTGCGGTAATGTCCGGCATAATAAGGGCGACTGTGTCATTAATAAGGACATTGATATCAAGACGCTCGAAGGCAGGCTTGGTCTTTTTTAACAAGTACCTCAAACGCCGGATGACCTCAGCGGCCCGCTGGTCATCATTAATAATGTACTGCAAAATTTCCTGCACTTGAGGCTCCCTGTCTTTGAGCAAACGCAGGGCCGCCTGGGAATAAGAAAGGATGGCGGTCAAAGGCTGGCTGATCTCATGGGCCAAGGAAGAGACAAATTCCGCAAGCTTCCCCACCCTCGTCACATGCAAAAGCTCCTCACGCTGTTCCTTGATCTCCAAATCCCGCTGCCTCATCAAGGTGGTATCGGTTTTATTCCCCACATAATGGGTGATGGTCCCCTTTCTATCGCGCACCAGCGTAATACGCAGTAAACTCCAAAACTTTTCGCCGTTCTTTTTAAAATTCAGCATTTCCCCTTGAAAAGATTTACCTTGCCGCAAGGATTGTTTTATTTCATCATAAACGCGCGAGTTGTCAGTATAACCATAAAGTAAAAAATAATTCTTTCCAATGACCTCATGCCTTGAATAACCGGTTAGATCATAAAAAGACGAGTTGGCATAAATTATAGGAAAATCAGGCTTTTTGGCATCAATGATAAAAATGCCGTCGAAGGTGGACTCCATGGCCTTGGTACGGATATTGATCTGTTCTTCCGCAATTCTTTCCCTATTAGCCGACAGTCTTTCCCTGTTGGCCCCTTGCTTTAATTGCCCTCTTTTGGAAATCAACTCATCCGTCTGATGGCGGATCGTCTCTTCCAGATTGACACGGGTAATTTTTTTCAAAAGCGGCTTTTTTGCCTTCTTTTCTTTGATGGCAATTATTTTATTTTTCATTGGCGGCCGTTTGATAATCACTGGACGAGAGATTAATAAGATCAACCAGGGTCTGGCCATTAACGGGTTTTTGTAAGAAACCCACGGCCCCCACATTCAGGGCACGGCCAAGCGCATCGTCTTTTTTCTCGGCGGAAATAAAGATTATGGGACGCTTACATCCGGCAGCAAGAATTTTTTTCTGGGTTTCCCACCCGTCTAATCCCGGCATATGGATGTCAAGCAGCAAACAGCCGGGTTCATCATGCCCCACGGCGTCAAAAAAACTTTGTGCTGAATTAAATGTTTTCACTTCAAAATCATAGGTCATTAAAAGTGTTTTGAGAGCGCGGCACACAGATTCATCATCATCCACCACATAGATATAGGTATGCATTCCTTTCCTTTCCTTTCCTTTCCTTAAGCCAACGAGGTTAAATACGGGAAATAATCAATCACTAATAACTACCTGTTAATATGACACGCGGGGTAAAGCAAGTCAATTATACCTAGGTATAATAGGCTTTTAACCCTGGCCCTACAAGAGCAATTTGTGTGCCTCAAGGCTTTTCCTGCCGCCTAAGCGTTTCGTACGACGATACGCGTCAGTCCCACTAAAACCACTGCCCCGAGGACCGCCATCAGAAACATGCCAAACGAAGATCCTATAGACAGCCCAAGTATGCTGGCCATCCATCCGCCAAACATGGCCCCCACGATCCCGATCACGATGTCACCGAGAATCCCAAAACCCCGGCCTCTGGTGATAAGCCCTGCCACCCACCCGATCACCCCGCCGATAAAAAGAAACCACATCCAATATCCAAAAGTATTATGTTCCATGATTTTTACCTCCCTAAAGTTAACTTCATGAATGTATTCTAGTGAATGACTGAAAATGAATCAATTGTACTTAGGTGTTATGAGGAGTGTTTTTCAAAATATACCCTGAGCCGCGCAGGGTGTGGATCAATTTTTTCTTAAATCCATCATCAATTTTATTGCGCAGGTTGCGGACCTGCACATCTATGACGTTGGACATGCTTTCAAACTGCTCATTCCATACATGTTCAGAGATCATGGACCTGCTGATCACCTGGCCGGCGTGAAGCATAAAATACTCAAGCAAGGCGAATTCTTTGGACCTTAAAACTATGGCCTTGTTCGTTCTTTTCACTTCATGATTAAGCTGGTTTAATTCCAGGTCAGCAACTTTTAAAACAGGGGGCATGTTGGACATTGGACGCTTCAACAAGACCTTGACCCTGGCCAGTAATTCTTCGAAAGAAAATGGTTTGGTCAAATAATCATCCGCACCGGCATTTAACCCTGTGACTTTGTCTTTGACAGCGGCCATGGCGGTCAATAACAGGATGGGGGCATTGATTTTTTTAAGTCTCAGCCGGCGGCAGATCTCCACCCCATCGTATTTGGGCAGCATGATATCAAAGATCATCAGGTCATATGGATTGGTTTCAGCAAGGAAAAGACCTTGTTCACCATCGTAAGCGATGTCCACGGTGTAATGCTCTTCTGTAAGACCCCGCGCAATAAAGTCTGCGATACGCTTTTCATCTTCCACTATTAATATCCTCATATCAACCTCCTTGCCCCCAACTCCAAAGCGGGGCCTTCATTCTTTAACAAGAATTATGCCTGAAATAAAGTGTCCCCGCAATTAGACCCAGGTACTGCATAAATCTATGGTCAAGTGGCAAGAGTGATTGTCACCAAACCGGAAGTCGTTGAAACGCCTTTGGTATCCGTGGCTACAGCAGTCAAGGCATAGATGTTGAAAGAACTATTAGTCCAACTGATAGTGTATGGAGACTTAGTGACCGTCGCCATCAAAGTTGTTCCGTTATAAAAAGAAACTTGTGCTATAGTTCCATTGGCCTCGGAGGCAGCGGCAGTAATATTGAAAGTGGCGCCTCTTAAAAAAGTGCCTCCATTAATTGGGCTTGTTATAGCAACTACCGGTGCGGCTTTGGAATTCACCGTTAATGTCACCGCAGTGCTGGTCACACTGCCTGAAGCATTGGTGGCGACGCATTCATATTTAGTCCCGCTATTAGCAGTTGTTGTCGCTGATGTTGTATAAGAAGCAGACGTTGCGCTACTGATAGCCGTATATGAAGTCGCACCGGAAGCTTCTTCTTTCCATTGATACGTTGGCGCAGGCACCCCTGTCGCTGCCAGCGTAAACGTTGCCGGTGCCGGTGCTGTGACTGTCATACTCACCGGTTGAGTTGTAATACTTGGTGCTACCTGTGTGGGATTAACAGTCAGTGTCGCTGCATTACTGGTGACAAAGCCTGATGCATTGCTGACTTTGCATTCGTATTTGGTCCCACTGTTGGCAGTTGTCGTTGCCGGTGTTGTATAAGAAGAGCTCGTTGCCCCATTGATATTTGCAAATACCCCGCCATTGACGCTCTGCATCCATTGATATGTTGGCGCAGGTGTGCCTGTCGCAACTATGCTAAAAGTTGCCGTTGCCGGCGCTGTGATCGTCACACTGGAAGGTTGGGCTGTAATGCCCGGTGCTACAGCCAGTGTTGAAACCGTGACTGTTACAGCATTGGACGTTGTTGAGATGCCGTGGGCATCTGTGGCTTGGGCAGTCAAGGCATAGCTGCCGGCAGGCACATTAGTCCAATTGTAACTATATGGAGATGTGCTGACCGCGCCTAACAAAGTGGCTCCGTTATAAAATTGCACTTGGGCAATACTTCCGCCGGTCTCTGTGGCGCTTGCCGTAACAGAGACATTAGAACCTGCCGTTAAATTACTGCCATTGGCAGGACTTGTAATAGCGACTGCCGGCGTTGCAAGCGTCGTTGCCACAACACCGGAAGTCGTTGAAACTCCCTTGGCATCGGTCGCCACAGCAGTCAAGGTATAGCTGTTCATCGAACTATTACTCCAACTAATAGTGTAGGGAGGTGTCGTGACCGTCTGCATTAATGTTGTGCCGTTATAAAAAGAAACTTGTGCTATGGTCCCATTGGTTTCTGAAGCTGTAGCAGTAACATTGAATGTGGAACCTCTTATAAAGGTACTGCCATTAAGCGGGCTTGTTATGGACACGACCGGCACTGATGGGGCTGTGACCGTAATTGTTATAGTACTGGATGTCGTTGAAACACCATTAACATCTGTGGCCACGGCGAAAAAGCTATAACCGCCGCCAGCCATGTTGCTATCCACAAAGTTATAAGGAGATGTGCTGCTTGATCCTAACAATAAACCCGAGCCATTGTATAAGGCTATTTTACTGATGGTTCCGTTAGTTTCAGAAGCAGTGGTCGTGATAGTGACATTAGAGCCGGATGTGTAACTACTCCCGTTGGCCGGGCTTGTTATCGTCACTACCGGCGGCGATGGAAGAATAGATTGAGTTGTTACTGTTACCGTTGTAAGACTTGAAGTCTTTGAGACACCATTAGCATCCGTGGCCACGGCCGTCAAAGTATAGGTGCCGGCAGCGGCATTGGTCATAACATAGTTATAAGGAGACGCACTACTTTGCCCTAAAAGAGTTGTTCCGTTATAAATAGCTATATTGGTAATTGTCCCATTAGTCTCAGAGGCAGTGGCAGTGATGGTGACATTAGTGCCTGATGAAAAACTGCTTGCGTTGGCCGGGCTTGTTATAGCAACCACCGGTTGCGGTTTTGGACCATTTGCCACACATTGCCCTTCAGAGTTACAAGTGCCGCCGCAGCATTGGGCGTTGATGCTGCAAAACCCGTTTGTGGCCCCTGTGGCATTGGCTATGCAACTGTTGTTCTGTATGGCCCCGATGTCCACAGGTGAATCAGCCGGCATATTATTGTAGTCATTAGAAGAACCATTGGTATAGCTCACGCTTGATGTGCCTTTACCTAGCAAAGGAGATGAAGACTGCGGATAAAACAAGTCCCCTAAACTTGTGCCGCTATAGTAAGAAGTTTGGCCCATACAATTTTCCGGCGTACAACCAAACATCGTTGAAAATGAATTCGGGGCAGCCTCTGCCAATACCTTGGGATCTACTTCGCATAAATTATGATTTGCTGCCACACAAACGTTGGTGTACCCATTGGCCGCGCTATGCCGGTCATTATAAATATCGTTATATTCCGACACCGTAAAAGGAGCGGCATCCCCCCCGCCGCAAGCACTCCCGGCACTGACTGTCGGACTGCCGGGATCATCGTAAGCATACCCGTTGATAATTTTTGTGTTGTAAACATTTAAACCATTCCCGCTACAATTACCAAAGCTAAACTCACTAACAATGGCTATATTGGAAGTACAATTACTGAATAGATCATCATTGATATAATTGATTTGTTCATTGGCTGAAGAAACAAAAATGGTGTTGGCATCCCCACGGCAAATCTCGAAATCCCATCCACTGCTGCCATCATTGGGTGCTTTGAGGGCCTGGAATTGGGGGGTTTCCCAGACTGGGGCATTGGCTATAAACTGGCTTTCTTCAAGGTTTACGCCAGCCACACTGACCTTGAATGCTTCACCTGTTGAGCCTTCATACCTTGAACGGTATACATTGACCTGCCCTGTGCCGTTACAATGCAGGAAGTCCTGGTTGGTCTTAAGGTTGAATAAGAATTGCGAATCAATGATGTTCCAGTTGCCGCAAGCCCCATTGGTGCCGTTTTGCATCATGAATCCACCACCCAGGGCATAACCGCCGTAAGCCGCCGAATAGCCCTGGTCCGCGCAATTGATATAGTTGTTAAGGTCTTTCATATTACCAGGGTCAGGAAGCGGATATTTTTCCATGCAACCGCCAAAAGCCCAGATATCATTGGTCAAAGAATTAGTACCGCCAAATGACATTGTACCGTTTATGTTCTGTGTGAGTGAAGCTCCGGCAGCGATAAACCTGTCATTGGTACTGTTCCAATTGCTGACATTCCCTTCAAAATCAATTGAATCAAAACCGATATTGTGGACCCACAAATTTTTAGTCGTGAAATTGGTCCCTATCATTGTAAGGCCGTAGAACGCCCAGGTCGAAGCAGCTACGGAAGGCCCATAGGGGTAGGTATTTCTTAATCCATTACCTGTACCGGTTTGGTCACCGCAGCCGGCAGGATAAATACCGGTCAATCCATAAGTAAGAACGACCCCGTTACAAGAACTGTGCTGGGTGATTTCCAGATTTTCAACGTCATAATTCCCGCCGCCAGTCAGGTCAAGAATCTGTTGTACGCCTTCAGTGCCCCACAATTGCGGCATTAGGCCATCAGCTCCTTCCAACCCTAATATATGAGTTAAAACAGTTGAACTCGTTCCTGCAGGTACAGTAGACATAGCACAAGAAGATGCAGAAGAAGTACTGCAAGTATTATTTGGCATCCCATAACCAATCATATATTGGGCTTGAGCAACACTCCGGGCAGTATAAGTTATTGGTGAAGTACCGCTCCCATGTCCTGAGACCACCGTAAAAGTGCCCGAGGTTGGCGGTACTGCAGACCCCGTCATAGTAATCTGACCAGAGGTAAATCCGAGAGGTAAACTTACTGTAACAGTATATGTAACACCATTGCTTGTATATTCATCACCAATTGCAGGCAAAATACTCACACCAGGTACTGTGAAATTCCAGGTATTATCACTGTCGCCAACAATATATAGAGTGTCCCCAGCTGCCATTTTAGCTGATCCACCAGGTGCTCCTAAAACCCAGGCAGGATGGTTAAAAGCGCAGGGTTGGGCAGAACCGGAACCGGGATAAACTGCGTTGGTTGTACCTGTGCATTGGGCAGATGTGCCGCCGCCGTTACGGACATACCAGGTCGTTGCATGGGCATTATTGGCACAAAAAGTACAAACACCGATTGCTGCCAGGACACTTAGTACTAATTTCCTTGTATTCATAGACCCCCCTTGGATTATGGGGCCTATTTTAAAATTAAAAAACCTACTCCCTGTGAATGGCACAAAGAATAGGTCCAAAAAGTTTCTGTATGACAACTGGCTGCCTGTCCGAAGCTGTTTCCCGGGGTAAGGCCCTATAGCTTTGTGCCCCATCCTTTCGGATGGTTTACCTTTCACATCCCTATTCGGAGTATAGCATGTATTTTTCAAAGCACCAACCCCGGCCTGTATATTTTTTTTCATTTTTTCTCCTAGCCACGTAAAATACTGCGATTTTTTGAAAATTTCCTGACTTTTTCTGCCTTGACTTTAACAAAGGGAAGATGAAATAAAGATGAAACGAAGATGAAACGAAGATGAACCCGCGGAAATAATGTTTTAGCTTGATTTACTTTTCTTTTAATACTAAATTGCAAGTTATACTATGCCTGCTTTATCCTCCTCTTCAAAAATCACTATCAGGGTTTTGTACCCCCTTTTACTGATAACGATAATACTCGTGGTCTTTTGGGTCCAAGTCCCAAATTTATTTTCTAAATCCATGTGGCCGGATGAAGCGCTCTTCGGGTGGTATGCAAAACAAATTGCCGCATGCCCCTTGATGATATTCTCAAAAGAGATCAATGAGTTTCATCCCCCACTTTTTGCCGGCTTATTGGCACTTGTCCATTTTTTTATTCCTCATGAATCTGTATACCGATTCTTCTCCCTTCTCATGTCCCTCTTGGGCATTTATCTCATCTATCGTATTGGAGAAAAATTAAAAGACCAATTCACAGGCCTTTATGCCGCGATGAACCTGGCTTTTAATATTTTGTATTTAGGATATTCAACCCGTATTTTGATCGATAACACACTCATTGTAATGGTCCTGTTTTTTGCCCATAGCATGCTTAACTTAGACGCCTCATTCAAAAAACAATTTATGATAAGCTTGACCGGATGCTTGATCATCTTATTAAAATGGCCCGGAATCCTTATCATCCCCTTTCTTATTATGTACGCTCTGTTGTCTCCCCACCCATTACATCTAAAAGATAAACTAAAAACCATACGGACCCCTCTTTTTGCTTTTTCAATGGTCATCCTATATTTGCTGATCGGCAATTATTTGATTTTAAGGCACGTTCTGCCGGACATATCCGCTTTGGAGGGAAGATACCGGATACATCCTTTCTGGTATTACATTATGGACCTTCCTGTTATCCTCACTCCTTTGCCTTTTCTGGTCCCGTTTTTTATATATGGTTTCTTTATGAATTTACGAAATCCTCTGCTGGTGTCATGGCTTTTAGTTTTTCTTTCAGGCATTTCATCAGTACCGGAGAAGGACCTGCGCTACAGTCTTTTGGTCATCCCTGTCATCATCCTCATAAGCTGTCTGGGCTTATCTGCATTGATTGAGACGCGCTTTAAAAGCCAAAAACAACAATCGGTGATAAAAATAATTACGGTCATAATTATAATGGTTTTCTACTTTGCTTTATTGCCGCGCACACAAAAATTCTTACATAAGAAGTCTGAGACTTTTACGGGATTTCAGGAAGCGGGCGAGTGGATCAAAAAAGAGGGCCTGCCCAATGCCATGGTCCTGGCTTCTTCTGCGCGGGCGATCCGTTATTATTCCAATATTGAGTTTGCAAAATACGGCGGGCAAATCCGCCTCTTGCCGGCTCTTCAATCAACCTTTGAAGATATAGTCAAGCACACGCAAGGGCCGATCTTTGTTGAGATTGATTTCTGGGAAAAAAACATTCAACCGAAATGGCTCTACCCCATTTCCAATACTACGCAACTATACATGGCAAGCCTGGGGTTTAAACCAGCTTTAACGATCCGGCAAAAAATCTATTCCGGTAACGGGCCTGAACAAATGATGCCTGTTGTCTGGATCTTTAAAAGGCTCAAAACTCTACCGGACGGGAAAGTTGCTTCAAATACTCATATTCAATATTGACTTCCATTTGGGACCCGGGTTTTCCCAAAAAAGTCCCTTCAATGGCCGATGCCTCTGATGCCATGGCCCCCGCGGCAAGGGCGATATGGTGCCCATAGCAAGCCAACCCTATAGTAGGGTCATACCCCCGCCATCCCCCGCCGGGAATATAGACTTCCGCCCAGGCATGCAATTGCGGATGTTTGGGCGATTGGTCGAAATAATAACCGCTGACAAAACGCGCTGACAAGCCCACCGCGCGCGCGGCCGCTATATACAAAACCGCTAAATCACGGCATGAACCCCTGCGTTGAAACAAAACTTTCTCTGCCGGATGGGGCTCTCCGTTGTCCCTTGTCTCATACGCGCAATGCTCCCTGACCTTCCGGCAAAGCAGCGACAAGAATTCCAGCACATTGTTTTTACTTTCCTGCATGACGCTCAAGGCGAAATTCTTGACCTGCTCATGGGCCGGATGGGACAATAAATAAGGCCTTAGTTGGTTTATCATTCCGGCAGGATATCGCATCGGCAATTCCGTACAGCCCGGAGGATGTACAATATAATCAAAAGGATTGACTTCATTCAAATTTAAAATAATGCGGGAGATAACAGTCAACGCACAAGCCGGTCTTTTAAACCACACCAGATGGCATAAAGACCCGTTATAATCCAAATTCAGGCTGGTCCCATCAGGCTCCGGAATGATCGTCATGGTGCGCTCTATAAGATGACGGTATGAGTCCCCGCGCGGTGTCAGACGGATCGTATGCGGCTCTAAAACAACCGGATGATCATAGGAATAAACCGTGTTATGCCGGACAGTCAAAAACATTTTTACCCGCTTATTTTAGCTGTTTGGTCAAAAACAACATTGACCCATTCATCAGGCATTTCATGGATCGATTGGGCGATCCTTTCCTGCCACCATACGGAATACCGGTGCATATCATCCCTGCCAAATCGTTTCTCCACAATATGAAAATCGTCCTTTTTACAAGTGACCACATCAATGGGATATTCCACGTCATTGGCGCTCACCCGGGTGGCGTTAAAAGATAAAAAGCCGACCTTGAGCGCGAACTCCATGCTGGATTCATACTTGAGCGCCCGGTCCAAAAGCGGTTTGCCGTGCCCTGTATTGCCGATAATAAAATACGGCGACCCTTCGCCGACTTCCACCCAATTTCCTTCAGGGTAAAGCATATAAAGCATCGGCTCCTTATCATCCTCCAATTGGCCGGCCACCAAAGCATACAGATTAAACGCCAGCCCGTGCTCTTCCAAAGATTTCCTGTCTTCCTGGGCCACGCGCTTGACTTGTTCGCCGAAAGCGTTGACCATTTTATAAAGTTTATTAAAGGTCTTGTCCTGCTCGTCGATAACTTCCTGAAAATAGGTGACCGCTTTGTCCCTCAAAGAACGCAAACCGGAAGTCATGATAAATGCCGCGTGACGGCCTGAATTTTGGTGGATGGTCACCTTCTTGGCTGTCATGCATTCTTTTCCGCTGATGACCCGTGTGTCCGCGATCCCCACCAACCCATCCTGCACCTTCATGGCTAAACAAAATGTCATAAAAATCCCACCTTTCTTAACCACAACATTACTATTTCAAATATATTCTCCAAAAGAAAGGTGTTGTACAGATTTCCACAACGTCTAATCAGAACAATCTGCCTTTCTAATCTTTAAAAGTCAAACCTGCCTTTATACCAAATTCACTGTCGGTGTGTCCGCAAAGAATGTCTCTGCGATCGCCTCAGCCAAATAATTAAGCTTCAGCTGAAACTGGTCCAAATATTCATGCAGACCAAACTTGAATATATCATTAACATCAGTGTAATCCAATTCTGATCTCATTTTCCCCATCTCTTTCTCCGCCTTTGTTTCAAAAGTGAACCTTTCCGTGCCCACGATGGCATGCAGCGATTGCTCCGCCTGGATAAGGCAATAGCGCATGGCCCGCGGGAATTCGCGGTCAAGGACCAGGAATTTGACGATATTGGCCACGTCCAATTTTCCAAATGTCTTCCTATACATTTCAAAGGCGCTGGCGGATTTCAATAAGGCCGACCACTGCAATAAATCCAGGGGTGTCCCCACATAATCGGGATTGGGAAGAAGATAATAGTATTTCATGTCGATGATCCTGTCGGTTTTGTCACCCCGTTCCAAAAACCGCCCTATATTGCCAAAATGCCAGCCTTCCGCCCGTGAAAAAGTGGCATCCATGATCCCTGAAAAAACATGGCTTCCCTGTTTGATGTCGCGAAAAAACTGAATTAAAGATTTCTGGCTCCAATCCTCATCTTTAACGACATTGCGCGCGGAGAGATACATTTCATTGACTTGCATCCACATGTCGCTGGGAATGATCTCCCGTACCGTGCGCGCGTTTTCCCGCGCGGAAAAAAGGCAGGAACAGATCGAATTAGGGTTGTTCGTGTCAAAAGCCAAAAAACGGATGACATTTTTCTTTGTAAATTCACCATACCTTTCTTGAAAAAGCCCCTCATCACCTGTCGTCAAAACCAAGGGCCGCCACTGCTGCTGGACAAGACCCGGAGGCAGATCCATCGCGAGATTATAATCCACCTCCATAAGGCGGGCATAGTTCTCCGCCCTTTCAATGTAACGGTTCATCCAATAAATGGAACTGGCAACGCGGCTAAGCATGTTCTTTACCCTCTAACGTAAGACCCATGTGTCTTTACTGCCTCCTCCCTGGGAAGAGTTGACCACCAATGACCCTTCTCTCAAGGCCACGCGGGTCAGTCCACCGGGCAAAACATACACGTCGCGTCCGCAAAGGATGTACGGACGCAAATCCACATGCCGGCCCTTGACCTGGTCTTCAATGATCGTTGGAATGCGCGACAAGGCCATGGTCGGCTGGGCTATATATTCCCTCGGAAACTTCCGGATTTTTTCTTTAAAAGCGACCTGCTCTTTCCTGGTGGAATGCGGTCCGACCAGCATACCATATCCGCCGGATTGATTGGCCGCCTTAACGACCATTTTGCTGATATTCGAAATGACATGCTCCCGCTCTTTATCGTCCCAGCACATATAGGTCGGCACATTAGGCAAAATGGGCCCTTCTTCGAGGTAATATTTGATCATCTTGGGAACATAGGCATATATGACCTTGTCATCCGCCACCCCTGTGCCCGGGGCATTGGCCAGGGCGACATTTCCCCGTAAATAAACATCGAACAGCCCCTGCACCCCTAAAACTGAATCCGGATTAAAATGCGCGGGATCAAGAAACGTATCATCGATACGCCTGTAAATCACATCCACCCGTTTAAATCCGCGTGTTGTGCGCATATGGACAAAATTATCCTGGACGATAAGGTCACGCCCCTCGACTAATTCAACTCCCATCTGCTGGGCCAAAAAAGAATGTTCAAAATAAGCGGAATTATAGATCCCCGGAGTAAGGACCACGATGGTGGGCTTTTCCTTAGGGGACAAATATTCTAAAATGTCATGGAGCCGTAACGGGTAGTCATTGATAGGCCGTATTTCCATGCGCTCAAACACCTCGGGGAAGGTCCGTTTCATGATCTCACGGTTCCCCAAAACATAGGAAACCCCGGAGGGGACCCTCAAATTATCTTCCAGGACATAATTGGTCCCGTCACTGTGCTTGATGATGTCTATGCCGCTGACATGCGCCCAAATGCCCCGGGGGGTCTTTAATCCCTCACATTGTTTAAGATATCCTGCACTTGAAAACACGACATCCGAGGGGATGACCCCGTCTTTAAGGATGGTCTTAGAACCATAGATGTCCTGGATGAAAAAATTAAGCGCTTTGATGCGCTGTTGAAGGCCTTTTTCAATTTTGTCCCATTCCTGCGTATCGATGATCCTGGGGATAATATCAAAAGGAAAAATCCTCTCGACCCCCGCCCCATCACGATAAACATTAAACGTAATACCCATGGACATAAATGCTTTTTCTGCCGCGCGCTGGCGCTGTATGACTTCGCTAAAACCGAGATGACCCATACTTCCGATAAAAAATTGATACCAGCTTCTTATGTCTCCCCCTTTGGAAACCACCTCATCATAAAAATCATCCAGGCGATAACGGGAAAACATAGCTGCACAGCCGGTAATTTTATTGGCCGGAATGCGGGAAGACGGAGTTTTAAGGAGGACCGAAGGTTTTTCTTTGAGGGTTGACTTCATATCTACCTCCTTGACCCCTTAAGGACACAAGGGCAGGTTTGAGGCGCACAAATAAAAAATCCTGCGACCCCTATCGGGCCACAGGACATCTTTGTCCTTAACTTTTGCCCCGGCTTCTTTGCCTGGGCTAAAATCCAGCTTACTCTGATAATATAACCTGTATTTCTTATAAAGTCAAGTCAGGACCATAGGGACCTGGTCACCTTCAAGAGACAGGGAGATAGGTTGGACTGGGGCCGTTTTGGTCAATTCTTGGGAGAAAGCTTGAACCAGCGTGAAAGTTTTCTTTTTTTAATTTTTGCGCCGGTCCTTAAGAAATTGGCGAATTGGCCGACGTAATACTTAAATTCTTTTAGCGTCATCTCGGACTTCATCTCATTGAGCAAGGAAAAGGTGAGCGCAACCTTGGTCTTATCGCCCGGGAACGTATGATCAAACTCGTAATAAAAAGGGTCTTTGTAATCTGTCATGTTAAGGGGCGTCCCCGTATATTCGCAAACAAAACCGCAGCGGTGAACATGTTTCCAAATCTTTTTAGCCGCTTCAAAGTTGATGCGCCGATTGTCCATATTATAGGCAAACTCATGGCATCTATAACAGTACATCGCGCCAGGCGCGTACACCGGCTTGCCGCAGTTGCAACATTTCTTTCCATGCACATCAGAAGAATTGGACAGACGTGCCGGTTGCGGCAGCCTAAACCAGCGTGAGAGTTTTATTTTTCTGATCTTTTCCCCTGTCCTGAAACATTTATCTAATTGCAGGATGTAATACCAAAATTCTTTAGGTATCATGTCGGATTTCATTTCATTGAGCAAGGCGAACGTGAGCACAACCTTGTCTTCACCCGGAACCATGTGGTCAAAGACAAAATAAAAGGGGCTTTTCGGATTTATCATATCAAGACGTATTTTCGTATAGGTGCACACATGACCATATTTACGCACATGGTCCCAAATTTCTTGGGCACGTTCCCCAAAAATATTTCTATTGAACATATGCAGGGCGATTTGATGGCAACCGAAACAATGATTGGACTTAGGCGAAAAGGCCGGCTTGCCGCAAATGCAGCATTTCTTTCCCTTTATCTTGGAGACCTTAAACATAATTTTGATAGACAATCTTCAGGTTTAGTGTCCATAGAAAATTGAATTAGAAGCGGCAGGATGATACAGTCGGAGCGCTTCTTTTTTATTAATTTCCCATATTTATCTTATAAAGTCAATAAAAAAGCAGCCCCAAAAGGGACTGCTTTTTTATTTGGTTGCGGGGACAGGATTTGAACCTATGACCTCCAGGTTATGAGTTTGCCAAGTTACTTCGCTGGTTTTTGCCGGTATTTGCTCCACCGACGGATAATGAAATTCTCGTTTGTCAGTTTTTGCCTGACTTTGACAGTTTTGGAGCAGATTTTGTTATCCGGTTGTTATCCGAAAATTGAAACCTTTGAGAAAGAACCTTGACGCTCTATAAATGTTACACCTTACAAAGGTCCCTGATACGATTTTTGACTTCCCGCTCATCCTCAAGCCTTCGTCCAAGCGCCATCCGGTAGATACTTTCAGCTTTTACGGGATCAGATAAACCAACGCCTGATTTCATATTTGGGGCATAATTGTCACCCCAGCGGATATATCCCCAAACATCGTCTGGGGACAGGTCAATCACTTTCTGAAAAAGAGCATCACCGGCTGTAACATCACCGCTTAACATTAAAGCATCAGCCTCGGCCATCATCATATTCTGGATGATCAATAGTGGGGATTCCGGCAATAGGCTGTAAAAATCACGAAAATAGCCTCTGGCCTTACTGATATAAGCACGCTCACGCCGCATGGCATTGCCAAGATGCATTTCAAAATCCTGGCACCAGTTATGCCAACTCTGTATGCCACAATAATCTTTATCAGCCTCGTTAATGGAACGGACATGCTTATATCTGATCTTGAAATATCCCCATACTTTCAACCAAATATCACAGGCCTCCAGATCCTTTTTCTTATCAAGCAGATCATAACCTTCGTCCATCATATCGCTTAGGCGTTCATCAAACATGACGTCAGGCGCCCAACGCCTCCAAAGTTCCATGCACGCAAACCACAAAAAGTCCTCATCCGTCCCCCTCGCAGAAATGGGATATTTTTTAAACCATTCTTCTGACAAACTTTCAGCTGAATGGTGCCGATGGATGTCCTTTAAGAAAACTTCCTTTTCAAACGGCACGCCGAATACCCTCAATTTTCCAACCAGCTCGTCATCACTAAAGGTAGAGAACACATCTTCATCCCATGGGATATGTTCCCTGGAAGGAAGAGGCAGAATTGGCCCGCCTTCATCATCAAATTCATCATCAGGTTCAAAACCAAAAGATTCTGTCTCATACAAAGCCAACAATGGGCCTTCGCTATAAGTTTCCCGCGGAAAATGAATCTTAAAATAATGAAAATAGTCCCACAAAAGCTTCCGGGACTTGGGATGATCATAAAACCCTAACAATAAACAAAGAAGAGACACCGCATAGGCGTCCCGCTGGTCTTTTTCGATGATATCAATGATATCTTCAACGACGTCTCTATCCGACAAATAAATCAGCTTGAGAGCCCATTCTACAAATGAATCATCGGAGCTCTTGCGTAGTTCGGCAAGCAGCAAATCCACACTGGCTTCTTCATATTTAAAAAATTTCTGGATCACCAACGGATAATTCAACATATCGGGGGCTTTTTTTAAAAACCCGACTAACGCCTCCGGGGAAGATAATGCGTTGATTTCCTCGGCCTCACCAATATGTCTGTCCGTTTCCTTACGAACCTCACCCGCGATTACCTCTATGGCCTGGGGAGAAGTAAGCGCAAAATAAACCAACTTGGCCGCGGAAACTTCTTTCGGCTCGTTGCGGTCAAAAAAATCGTCATCCGGCTGAGGCACACCGTAATCAATCTCTTGCCTGGCAGGCAGGATATCAGGGTCTTTGCGTAATAGACGTTTCGGCGCATCTTTGCCAAGACAACATTTTTTGAATTTCTTACCGCTACCGCAAAAACAGGGATCATTACGTCCGATTTCACCGCTCATCTTTTCTCTCCGTGTTTACCATACTTTTGATCCAAATAGTCTTCCATGTCCTTATGCACAGCTTTGGTTTGTACTTCCCCTGAAATAGACTCATACGCAAAACAAATAAACCGCTCTTCTCCCCGCTGATCCGTGCGGGTCAAATTACATAGCATTTCTTGTTGGGCCATGGTGTCTTTTTTGCATGTCGCACATAAACTTGGTTTAGGGATAAGGTTCGGGTTAAATTCTGTACCGTCATCATGAAAATACCGCATCCCCATCCCCTTTCTTAATACTCCATAAACTCAATGCCGTTACTTTCACACCATTCCTTCGCGATCTCCCGATAAGCATGATCTTTATGTTTATACCAATCTTGTTCCAGTCCCTGCTCACAAATTTTATCTTTAAACCGACGGAATGCCCCGCGACCTTTAATGACACCAAACAAATCATCAGCAATTTTCTTATCTTTGACTGATAGACAAAACTTTTCCATCATTTCATATTCGTTGATATCGAACCCAGAAGGCAGAGCAACATAATCATCCGTCTCCAAAACTTCCCGCACTGCCTTAATATCTTCCTCTTGCCATTCAGGAGCATCAAGCTCGCCATTTTCCGCGGCCACCATTTCTTCCTCATTAATAGGAACAATCTCACCTGTTTTTTTATTAAAATAACACAACATGGTTTCAGATTGCATTTCTAAGGCGTCAACAATTTCGCTAAGTTTAATAACAGTCATTTCGCCTCTTTATAGAAATCATTTCAATTCAGATAAACCCAATTCATCCAGCACCCAATCGATGCTGATAGAAAACCTGCGTTCTTTATTCATCCGATCAATTTGATGGATATGTCCTTTCATGAAATCAATCAGAATAGAGCGCATTTTTTCGGACTTTGCCGCTTTCCTGGGCGTCATCCCATTCAGTGCCGGGATCGTGTCATCCAACAACTTCGTGTAATGTCTCCGGTAATGATCTTTCATTATTTGTTCCTCGATCTCACGCGGGATTTGGGCTTGTTTTTGCGATCCCCTCGAGTTTTGGGCAATCTCCAAATCCTCATCGGTCTTTTCAGCCATCTGCTTGGCGATGTCTATTATAACTTCACGGCGAAACTCCAGCAGATTCCCCCAATATTCTTTGACAATCTCCTTGGTAAACTTGAATTTCAACCGGGACATGACTTCCACCACACACTCCGTATCCGTCAGAAAAATCCTCCCTATCATGCCCACCTGCGGATCATCGTCATCGTGCCGAAAAGAAGAAGGCATGGATGATTCAAGGGCCTTTGATCCGCCAACACGCATCCAGTCATACACCAAGCCCTGTCCAACCCCTTTCTCTGGTTTAGCATCTGGAATAAATCTGAAATCCGGTTTTGTATCTAAAACATCCTTGACCTTGGTCCGATCGCCTTTGATCGCATAGAAAGCCCTGCACAAATGAAAATCCATTGAGTCAAGCATCCGTTTTCTTGTCTTTGCATCTTCTTCAAAAAGTAAACGGGAATACCGGCCAAAATTTGCCGCTAAAATCTCATTTCTTGACGCCTCACCACTGCCTTTTTTCTTTGTATCTATTTGAATTTGTTCCATCAATGCTCTAAGCGCATTTTCAGAAACTCCAAGCGCGTTAACCGGACGGCTGTAATAAGGATAATCAGCAACCCATGTCCAAAGCCTTGTAAATCGCGCGATTCTTGCGGCCGTATTACGGTCAAAGATGATAAAAACGCCCTTATCCGGTGCCAACAAATCCACGCATTCGATGGCCTGATGATCAACGACCTTCTGGACTTCCAAAATGGCAGGTCTGGCGTTTTGCATCCGGGATTCCATCATATACCTTTCATCCGCTGTCAGTCCTGACCAGTCATTCTCCCGCCAATCCTCTGCCAATGTCCTGCCATTGGTATCTTTCTTTTGAAACAGCAAATAATAGGTAGCCGCTATACTCCCTAATAAATTTGCATGTTCTGTATCATCATAAGACATCTCATCAACAACCGATCTAAAATTGTCCAAATCATGAAACTTTGAAACATATTCAACCATCTTAAAATTCAACTTTTCATCGATATTCAGCCAATGATCATAATTGGAAGGCGCGAAAGGATTAAACCGGCAATCAGCGGTGCATTTTATCGAAATATTGCGTTTGCTACCGCAGCATGGCCCGCAAATAGGCGCGTCCAGAGCCGGACAATGCGCCCTCATGCGGGTTGAACATAAAGAACATGTTGTTTTCATTTTATTCCACAACCTCCCAATACCCGCCTTTAGCAGGACCTACACGTTTCAACAGCTCTTTTTTCTTGAGTGTCTTAATATTCCACTCAACACCTTTGATGGTCAATCCAGTGGCTTGTGAAAGTCCTGGAATCGTGACCTGGGGGTTCTCTTTTATAATCTGGAGTATTTTCACCCCAGTTTTTCCCCTAGTTTCTCCTCTTACCTTCTGTAGTTCCTCTTCTATGACCTCACTATCAATCCTTTCCCCTCTTCCCATTTAGGCTGATAAATGTCCGATATGTCCGATAAATGGCCGATATCTTAAAGCCCATACCGCGTTTCCGCAAAATAAAGGCAAACGCTTAAATAAGTAAGCCACTGATAATAAATGAATTATAGATATATGTCTTTGTTAGACTACTTCATCTCTTAAATAAGATTATGTCCAAAACGGCAGGTACCGCCACGCCACAAGCACGCCAAATTGGCGGGTTTATCATTCACCCACAACCTCCCAATGCCCGCCTTTATCCGCACCAATTCGACGTAACCGTTCCTCCTGTTTCAATGTTCGAATAATTTTCTCAACACCCTTAATACTTAACCCAAAAGTTTGGGCAATCTCTGAAATAGTAATTGCCGAATTCTCTTTTATAAGTCCAAGAACTTTCACCCTACTTTTCACCCTACTTTTCACCCTACTTTGCTCCCCACCTGTCTGTTCCTTCTGCTCCAATCCTTCGCCTTCTTCCCATTTCGGCCGGTAAAAAGAAACCTTGAAGCCGGTTTTAAGCCGCTTAAACTCAACCCGGACGCCCACGGCAACGCATTCATCATGAATGCGCTTAATCCCGCTCCCCCAGCGCTCAATATCCTTGGATTTATACATCGTTTCCGCGATCAAAGGATTACGCAAAATCGATTGCTCATCACCGCTAAAAAAATCTTCCGGATTAATCCCATCCGGGAAGAACCCCGGATTGTAAATATCAACCCGATCCTTAAAGATCGCCACCTCATTGCCTTTAGGATTGGTAAAATCCCGATGGCACAAAGAATTTCCGATTGCCTCCGCCAGCGCACGTACCGGGATCTCCGGGATTTCTTTACGGCGGCTTTCGGTCAAATCCGCACGCCATTTGATATTCCCTTCCACATAAACCTCCGCCTGCTGGCGCAAACTAAAAAGATTCCCTTTAAAGGATTTAATATCCAAGAAGGTCAGCTTATCCGTCCCGGCAAAGATCGCGGCTTGGACTTCCATGGAATTCTCATCGCAAAACAGGACTTCAGCCGCATGGGTCAACTGGTTCTTGTGCAGAAGGCCCAATTTATTCAATGTACTTTTGACATCCTTAAAATCAAAATCGATGCGTTTCGCGGCTTTGGCCTTACGCATGAATTCCTTGACAGCCTCCTCATTGACATCAGCAAGAGTCTTTTCGGACAATTCTTTTTCCCAAAGGGATTTCTTTTTCTCCAAGATGCGCGCTTCAAGCTCCTGAGGGCTCATCCCCTTGTCAGATTCACCAACGCGGATGTATGCCCGGCCATAAGCGAAATACGGACTGTCGCTCCCACGCGCCTCCATAACAACGCAGTCCCTTCCTTCAATCTGCCGCACCTCCACCTTGGGATAGACCTTGGGCTCGGTATTATCCACCACCGCCTGCGTTACATCCTTGAGTGTCGTCCGCCCGATGGCCTGCCCTAAAACCTTGCCATGATCATCAATACCAAAATACACCTCTCCCCGGCCATGCTTATTGAGCATAGCCACAATAGAAACAACCCCTGCCTTAGCCTCACCGATGGATTTCTTGAATTCGACTGTTTCAGTTTCTTTATACGTCATAAATCCTCTCTATCATCAAAATAAGCTTGCCTGTAATCTTCTTAACTGGTGCTGATTTGACTTGATTCTTCCTTACAAATATAATCATTGCTTGATCCATTGTATGAGTATCCTCACGCTTGTTGACGGTTTTTGCTACAGCGACGTTAAATAAAATTTTTCCTTGTCCTTCTTTGCCTTTTTTTGACCACCTTAGAGCAAATTTTGTTAGCCGCCTATTAGCCGGTTTTATATTTCCTGTAAATATTATTACAGGAAATATTATATTAAAATTCCATTTTTGATTCTACGGGAAAACTTGATCTAATTGTGGCTTTTAATTTCTTCATATCCTCTTCTATTGTTTGAAGGGACCAAATTACAGTTGTATGATGATTAGTATCGAAATGTGTTTTGTTTTCTTCCCAGTGTGATTTCTCACACAGATAAATTACTTGTTTCTCTAATCCTTCTGCATAACCAGCTTCCCAATAAGCGCCAAGATTTTTATAAGTTAGATCTGAAATAACAAATTTGGCTTGTCTAATTTTCACCCGTAATTGATCATCTATTAAACCTGCGCTTAATGAATCATCTAATTTTCTTAAATCAAACCCTGTTTCCGCAACGGCTTTTTGAAAATGAAAAAAAGCAATATTTAGGTCGGTTCTATTATATTCCATAGCCATAAAGACGATTTTTGTATTGATGTCCCCCTTCTCAATACGACCATACATTTCCCACCCTTCTGGAGTTAAATTTAATAAAACCTCTGTCGGATTTCGCGCCGATAGAAAAACAAGTCCTTTACTAACTAAATGATTGATCACATAATTTGCCCCTTCCAGGCCATTTGATCCAATAAAAGCCGAAAATCTATTTGTCGAGATTGATATTAATTGTTCCGGACTTTGGGCCATCTTACCAATGTATCGGATTAAATTATTAAAGAGTTCATCAGCTTTTGGGAGTTTTAAATCAGGTAAAATCTTTATTAGAATATCTTTAGTTACAAAGAATGGGCCTTTATCATCTAACGAATTGACGTATAGCCAATGACTTAAAGCCCTCTGTTTTAAAACATTAAAATCACGATTATTAACTAGAACTTGAATTGCGTCCCATGCAATATCATATTTACCGCAAACAATGCAGTCTATTGTCAGAGCATCCCTTTGTTGGAAGGGAATATTTTGGCTACTTCTTTTACAGATTGGGCATGTATTATCTGCCATGGTCTTATCTCCTGCCTATTATAATTCACATCTAAATTACGATATTCTTCTACAATAAGGACACCCACTACCAAATCTATGTCTATTACCAATTGAAGCTTCCCACTCATGTCCATTTTTACAAAGCCACCAAGCTTTTTTGATTGAACCGGGGAATACTAAACTAGGAGTTAGTTCCCCATTTTTAACAGGATGCCATTCTTTAGATAATTCGGGATTCTTTATTGCTAAACTATTTTCCTTACTCAACAAAATTTTAGCACAATAAGGACACCCATTACCTTTATTTCTTAGTCCTATTGAGGCTTGCCACTCATGTCCCGTTTTACAGATCCACCAAGCCTTTTTACCTGAATTGGGCAATACAAAGCCAACCTTGTTGGTACCATTTTTCAAAGGATGCCATTCCGAAGCTAATTTGGGATTCTTATTTTGCAAATTATTTTCACTTATATAACAAGTCGGACAAGTACTATTTTTTACATAATCTATTACTCTTTTTTCCCACTCATGTCCCTTAGGGCATGCCCAGTAAATCTTTCTGCCTGAACCATAAACAACATCTGATGGTTTCAAATCACCATTCTTTGTTGGATGCCATTGTGATGCAAATTGAGGGAAGGTGTCTTGCAAAGAATTATTCATTTGAAATGATCTATTTCGTGGAACAATTTTTTTATTACCACAATAGGGACACCCATTACCATTTGATCTGTCAGAAATTCGCGCAGACCACTCATGTCCTTTTTCGCAAACCCACCACACCTTTAGATTAGATTTATAGGAGATCCCAATTGGCTTTAAAAGACCATTTTTTGATGGATGCCACTCTGAAGCTAAAATAGGGTTCTTAATTTGCAGATTGTTTGTACTTACGAAGCAAATTGGACATTCACTATTCTTGAGATAATGATTTATAGTTTTTTTCCATTCATGCCCTTTTTCGCAAATCCACCATACATATTTAGTAGATTTTATTGACAAAGATTCTGGAAGCAAATATTTATTCCTACTGTAATTCCAAAATTTTAGTATTGCAGGTTTTAAAATACTTAATTTATTTTGATCTGTTACATAAAGCCCCGAACAGTACGGACAGCCAGCACCATTGGCTCGGACATAAATATTTATTTGCCATTCATGTCCTATTTTACATTTCCACCAAACTTTTAAACTTGATTTAGGGTATACCTCGTAGGGGCTTAAATTTACATTTCTTCCATAGTTCCATTCTTTTTCTAATTCTGGGAACAAATTTGCTAAACTTTTGTCTTTGCCTGGGCCAGGTAATGCAAATAACAGTTCTTCATATTCCTTATTACTTTTATAAATACCATCTTTTAAATATTTTCCAACTTTTTTGCTTGTTTCTAAATCAAAAGAATATGCATGTTCAATAAAATCTAAAATTCTTCTTATTAGAGAGAAATCCTTATTTTTTATCGGTACTATAATATCGCTGTTTTCAATTGTCCTTAAGCCTTCTTCTCTTATCCTTAATATACGTACTCCTAATTCCCTCAATACCTTATTTTTATTCTTATCTTTTTCATATTTATTTTTATGCCAATAAACCCCATCAAACTCTACTGCCAATTTTAAGCTTGGCAAGAACATATCACACTCAATTCCACTAATCTTGGTTCTATGCTGAATATCATAAAAAATATATTTAAGCTCGACATAAATACGAATTTCATCACGAGATGTCATTGAGTTACAAAATGGACATCCTGATCCACTTGCCCTATGAGTAATTTTAGTTTTCCACTCATGCCCTCTTTTACATTTCCACCATACATTTTTGCTCGACTGTACGGTAATTTCCCATGGGTCTAATCCTTCATTCTTAGTTGGGTGCCATTCATTTAATTCGTCTGGTCTTAATGCTGCAAATGAGTTGTCGTGAGTAGCCCGCAGTCCACTGCAATAGGGACAGCCATTCCCAGCGGCTCTGTTTGCAACATCAGTTTGCCATTCATGACCTTTTTTGCATAACCACCAAACTTTTTTATTTGATCTTGGAGTAATGTCTTTGGGAGAAAGTTTATCGTTCTTGGTAGGATGCCACTCAGAAGCAAGATTCTGATTTATTTTCGCTAATGAATTTTCTTGTGTTGCTCGCAACCCACTACAAAAGGGACAGCCAGACCTACTATTTGTCCTTTGATTTATTGAAGTCTCCCATTCGTGGCCGTGGTTACACATCCACCAATATTTCTTGGGTGAACCTGGAGTAACTTCAGTTGGCTTAATGTTATTATTTTTGGTGGGATGCCACTCTTTTGCTATTTCTGGAGATTTTGTTTGAAGATTATATTGTAAAGATGCTTTTCTAGTCATTAATAATAATTACCTATCATAATCACTAACATTTCTTGTAGCTTCTGTTACAAAAAATAATATATACGAGGAGTCTCTATTTACGCTCTAATTCTTTAAATGCAGGATGTTTATTAATCAACCTTAAAGCCTGATTAATCAAGCTCTTGCCAGGTTCCATTCTATGCCAAGGACTTGCGCCAGAAGGATGAGGTAAAGGAATAATATCAAAAGAATGTCCTTCGTATGTTGCCTCAAATTTTCTTCCGACAACATCCACGAGTTTTTCAAATTGCATGAATTGTTGAATAGCTAATTTTCCAACAGGAATAACTAATAAGGGCCTTAAAATTTCAAATTCACTCTTTAACCACTTTGAACAATTCTTCACTTCTCCCCTAGAAGGCGCTCGATCACCGCCAGAAAATTTCTTACCCGGAAAGCATCGACACACGGCAGCCATATAAATTAAAGACCGGAAATGTGCTTCATCCAAATTTGTCCCTTCTTTAAACCACTGAAAAAGAGTTTTACCTGCCGTCCATGCGAATGGCTTGCCAAGCTTAGGCTCTTTATCTCCAGGAGCCTGTCCAACAAGAACGACACGGCTGACTACATGTCCACCGCTAACAATTGGCGGATTCATTTTTGGACAATCCCGGCAAGCCCTTAATTGGTTAATATGCTTAATAAGCCTTTGTTTACCCTCCACCGATTACCTACCTCTTATTACCTGGATTTACCAACATTTTAAAGGTTTATTATAACCAAAAACCCTATTAATTAAACCTGATTTTTTGTGACCCGGCTTAATGCGCACCCAATGCTCTTGTGATCAAATACAATATGATCGCTATGACAAAAAGTCTGATTCCCCAGACAATGTAAAGAAAAAAAGCGGCCACAAAAAAGTCAATGATGCCCTGAATCGTATCAGAAACAACATCATACAAAGTCCATAAAAACCAGCCAATAAAATCAAAAGCCTTACCAATAGCCCATGCCCCCGCTTTCTTCAGTTGTTCTTTCATAAATCCTCCAGCTTGAATTCTTATTGATCTTCTTTAAATTCACTCATTATTTTTTTCATTCTCTGGTTTGCTAATTTTAATATGGCGTCTTTTTGTTCCTCACTGCCAGCTAAAGGCGGATTAAAGACCATTAGACTGCTGCTATTGTTATCGTTGATGGTTACCATCGTCTGGCCTATGGCGTCTTTAAAATCGCCGATGACTTCGGCTATGGGCTTGTCCGTTTCCTTTAGTTCCCCGGATTCAACCAGACGCTTATACTCGAGGGATTCTCTGATATATGCCAAGGTCGCGTTTTTCAAAAACGAGGCAAAGCTCACCCCTTCCTGCTGGGCCGCCAATTTGATGATTTTTAAGTCGTCGTCTTTGAAACTGATTGAGTGCACTGTCCTTCTCTTTTTAGAACCTACCTAAAAATTTTGGCGTGTACGGCTTACTGGTATAGATTAAAATCAGAGGCCATTGGGCTAAAAAAATACATTAAAGACAAATATAAGAAAAAATAACCCATCTCCCCTGTGTCTACTCGCTCCACAGAAATCTTTAAAAACACCTTTTAAAAAAATTTTGTTAGCCGGTTGTTAGCCAAAGCGACTTTTTGAAAAAGCAAGAAAGCCAGCCAACGATATAACTTGTTGACTGGCTTTAACTTGTGATGGTTGCGGGGACAGGATTTGAACCTATGACCTCCAGGTTATGAGCCTGGCGAGCTACCGGGCTGCTCCACCCCGCGATATTTACTGCTGCTTCTGCTGCACCGGGATGATTTTGTATACTGTCTCTCCCGGGCGGATCAATCCCATTGTTTCACGGCCCACTTTTTCCACATAATCAGGGTCGGTTTGCAACAGGTATCTTTCTTGTTCAAACTTCTTGTTGCGTTCTTCCAATGCTGTGATCCGGCGCGCATACTCTTTGTTTTTCTGCTTAAGGTCTTGCATGATCGAATAAGACGGCAGAAAAAGGGCTAAAATGATCACTGTCAGGATAAATAGTGAAAGAGCATTTTTTAACATTTATTAAGATTCTTCGCTTCGCTTAAGAATGACAGAAAAATGTCAATAAATCTTGGGCCAGTTTTGGCCGGCGTAGACGGCTTTTTTGCCTAATTCTTCCTCGATGCGCAACAACTCGTTATATTTGGCAATACGGTCGGTCCTAGACAGCGAACCGGTTTTGATCTGGCCGATACCGGTCGCAACGACCAGGTGCGCTATCGTCACGTCCTCTGTCTCGCCGGAGCGGTGCGACATGATCGAGTGATAATGGTTTTTCTTGGCCAAATGGATCGTATCCAGGGTCTCCGACAAAGAACCGATTTGATTGACCTTGATCAATATCGCATTAGCGGTCTTGGTGTCAATACCCCTTTTAAGGCGCTTGACATTGGTGACGAATAAATCATCGCCGACAATCTGGATTTTCTTGCCTAGAAGGTCGGTCATGGCTTTCCAGCCTGACCAATCATCTTCCGCCAAACCATCTTCAATGGAAACAACCGGGTATTTAGAAACCATCCCGGCATAGGCCTGGATCATCCCGCTTGAAGCGATCTTCCTGCCGTTGTAATCATACTGGCCGTCTTTATAAAATGAGGATGATGCCGGGTCCAGGGCGATAAAAATGTCACGGCCGGGCTTATAGCCCGCTTTTTCTATGGCCTGGATGATGATGTCCAAACCCTCTTCATTGCTGCCTAAATTAGGGGCAAAACCGCCTTCATCACCGACGGATGTGGCCAAGCCCTTATCATGCAAAATGCTTTTTAACTTATGAAAAACTTCACAGGCCATCTGAATGGCCTTAGAAAATGTCGGGGCGCCGCTGGGAAAGATCATGAATTCCTGGATGTCCAAGTTATTGTCCGCGTGCATGCCGCCATTGATCACATTCATCATGGGAACTGGCAAAATATGCGCCTTGGACCCGCCGATATATTTATATAGGGGAACTACCTTGTCATCGGCCGCGGCCTTGGCCACTGCCAAAGATACGCCTAAGATCGCATTGGCCCCTAATTTGCCTTTATTTTCCGTGCCGTCCAAAGCAATGACCAGTTTGTCAACGGCCTTATAATCCGCTTCCTTGCCTTTAATGGCTTTGGCAATGATGGTATTGACATGGGAAACAGCCTTTAGAACACCCTTGCCGCCAAACCGGCCCTTGTCCCCATCGCGCAATTCAATGGCTTCATGCTCACCGGTCGACGCTCCTGAAGGGACGGCAGCGCGGCCAAATGCGTTTGAATTTAAAAGAACGTCCACTTCTATGGTCGGGTTACCCCTGGAATCAATGATTTCGCGCGCTTTAACTGATTTGATTTTAGACATACTTGCCTCCTGAGAATGCGTAATCTAACATAGATAGACCCCTTTGTCAATCCACTTACTGTTTCGAAGGCAAAGCAATTGGGCCTTTGCACAACGTCGGGCGAACACAGGTCAACACAGGTCAACTTGACATCCGGTCAATATGTGGCATACTTTAATCAGAGTAGTTGGCAAAACCAGCGAAATCTGGTGACGCAAAGGATCGAGCCTAAACCCTGTACCGTCCGGTACAGGGCATGGTAGTCGAGCTGCTAAAGGGTGATTTACTTTAACTCTGGATATTACGACCCGAAAGCTTCTCGAGATCTTTTGAGAAACTTTCGGGTTTTTTATTGTGGCCAATAGGAAACCCTGTACAATTAAGAGGGCCTATGTGCAAGTTTGCTAATACCAAAAGCGGTTTTACCATCGTGGAGGTGCTCGTCAGTGTGGGCATCCTGCTCATTTTTCTTCCCTTTGCCGCGAGCATGCTCACCAACAGCCGCTTACTCGCTTCCTACTCAAAACATAAAATCGAGGCCATGTACGCGGCCCAGCAAATCATCGACACCTACCGCCAAAACGCTTTTGTGACTTTGGCCGCAGGACAAACTTCAATCATAGGGCCCTCAGCGGTGATCTTAGACACCAAAGGTAATTATAACAATAACGCGAATTATTTTTACGGCACTTCCGTCGTTACAATAGCACCTGAAGTTTATACCAATAGTGCCGGGGTCAAGACCACCAATACCACGGTGGACCATTACTCGGTCGCAATCAACTGGTATGAACAAATCCTTAAATTAAAAGTCCCTATGACTGAAACTTACGCCGAGGACATCGCTAATGATCCCATGCTTAACTAAAAACTTTGGCTTTACCCTGGTCGAAATGATGATCGCGGTCGCCTTTTCCGTGCTATTGATGGCCGGAGTTTATGGTTTTTATAACACCGCCAGCCAGGATTATACTTCCGGAATATCCGGACAAACCCTTCAGGATGGGACCAGTATTGTTCTCAGTAAAATCACTGAAGGAGAATCGGAAAAAGGAATTGTCTATCGATTGTCCACGGCTGTTTCCTATATGATCCCCAATGGAGGCGCGAATTTCTTATATACTTGCGGAGGCGCAGCCCAAGCGGCCCCATGCAATGCCAGCAACCTGTCCGGTGAACTTTACTATTGCCAGGACACGCCCTGCGGCTCCGGAGACGCTACCGCCCGATGGTATTATTTAAACAACACGGGCACAGCCGTAATATACCATCATCCCGCATCCAACGGCGGGACCATAGAGGAAAATATTTACACAGCTCCCCCTAAAACGACTTTAACATTGCGTTTTTCGCCGGCCACCAGCGTTCCGGCGAATGAAGTTGAAATTGATGTGGCCTTGACAAAGGCCCTGGCAGCAAATATTACAAACAAAAGGCTGGCCACCAGCGGCACTGTATCAACCTTTGTCCTTTTGAGGGACCATCCATGATCGACCTTCGACAAAATAAAGGCTTTGCATTGACCTTTGCCCTGATATTCCTTTTTTTGATCGTCTCGTTCATGGCCGTTTATATCCTGTCCGTGGCCAATGGTATTTCTGAAGCCAATCGCACCGCGAACCAAAAGAAAGCCTACTATGCCGCTGACGCGGGCCTGGTGGATGCTTACGAACGTATAACCCAATCCGGTGTCAATACCATTCCATCCAGCACTTGCGTCAATCCTAATATCCCATCCACTTGCACTGTACCTTATATTCCGGCGGCCGGTACCGATACCGGTGTTTACACGGTAGGCACGGGCAGCGGCAATTATACGGTTTCGATAGTATATTCAAATTCACCACGGACCAATTATATTATAACGTCTACGGGCACCTATGGTAAGTATACAAAGACCTTACAGTTACAAATAATCGGGGCAGTGATCTCTAAATGGGCTTATTGGAGTGAATCGGAAATTAATCCCGCGTTAGGCGGGGCTTTATGGTGGGTGGGAATGCCGGGTTTTGTCATGTTGACCAACGGGCCGGTACAAACTGATGGACAATTGAATATCTTTGGTAATCCTATTTTCAACAACACGGTGACAGAATCCAACCTGCCTATTCTCGCGGGAAATGTCCTTGGGAGCGTCCCCACCTCAAATACTCCGGACTATTATTACGGGACAGCCAATAATCCCAACGGTAACGGGAGTGATCCGGCTTATATTTTCAAACAAGGCATAACCAATGATGCTCCTGCCATCGATTTACCTCCGCAGCCGACTTTAGCGGCCTTTGCTACGACGGCGAATGACGGCTCTGGATTGGTTTTAACCGGTGCCAGCCAGGTCGTTTTTAACCCTACCGGAACCATTACTGTTACGGGCAAGGTTGTGAATTCCAATTGCACGACTACAACGACCTATAACAATAAAACCATTTCCGCTCCGGCCAATGGGGTCGTTTACGTACAAAGCACCAGTACTATTCCTGCCTGCCATTCTGCCGCTAAAGACGGCAATGCCACGGTGCAAGGGACTGTCAGCGGGCAGCTGACGGTTGTCGCTGACCAAAACGTCTATCTCTCCGGCAGTGTTGCCTACAATAATGACCCCAGGATAGTCCCTACCAGCACGGACATGCTGGGTCTGGTGGCCGACCAAAATATCACCGTCATTGAAGCTTCTGCCCCCACCAAGCTGGAAGTGGCCGGTGTCATGGAAGCGCTCCAGGGCTCATTTCAAGTAGACCAATACTGGGTTTACAGGGGAAACGCTTCAACCGCGGTCATGGACCAATTCGGCAGTTTGATCAATTGGACTTGCGGGGCAACAGGTGAGATGAATTTGGCAGGACAATTATTGGGCGGGTGGAACCAAATCCAATCCTATGACAGCAGGCTTGGGACGACCCAATCTCCCCCGGGGTTCCCTCCTTATGTCAACAATGCCGGAGACGGGGTCTACACCAAGTATACGAACCCTAATACCGGGGTCCGCGGCATTTCGGAATGTTCCGCGGGAGTTTGCGGGTAAATGAGGAACATGCTATGAATAGAAAAAACAGCCAAGGAATAAAATGGGCCCTTTGGATCATGGTCATTCTGGGGAGCATCATTTTTGTGAATTACAGTGCCTCAAAATATTTATTGGGCCCCAAGGGCACTAAAATTTCTTCATTGAACCTGCTTGCCCAATTCTTTTCAAGCATAGATCTGCAAAAACTGTTTGGCTTTTCATCCCATGGAGAAGGCAAAGATAATGAACAGAATAAAAAGAATTTCTTCTCTTTGCTGATGGGGATATTCAATGGCGGCAACCAGCAAAACCAGGATTTAACGACGGGCGAAATCCCATCTGCGACCCAAGGACCATATTCCGCCCAAGAAGGACTTGGCCCCCCGGCAAGTGCCGGCATTAACCAGGGGAATCTTGCGGGAAATAACCCGGGCAACCTTTCAGGAACAAATCCAAGCCAAGATCCAGGGAACTATTCGGGAAATAATCCAGGAAACAGCCCGGGAAATTATTCAGGTAACAATCCAGGAAATAACCCCGGAAATAATCCAGGGGACAACTCAGGAAACAGCCCAGGTGATAATTCGGGTAACAATCCCGGTGATAATTCAGGAAACAATCCCGATGATAACTCAGGGAACAATCCAGGAGATAATTCAGGGAACAATCCAGGGGATAATTCAGGGAATAACCCGGGTAACAACAACTTAGGAAATAACCCTGGAAATAATCCAGGCAACAAATTCGTCGGCGACCCAAACTATACAGGCTGTGTTTTAGGATGTTACCCGGGGTGTATTCCGGGGTGCGATCCGGCTTGTAAGCCGCCGGATTGTAGTTTAGGAGTGACTTCTGGCAGTACTCCGGGGAATAATCCAGGCAATAACCCAGGGGACAATCCAGGAAATGGCCCTGGAGATGGCCAGGGAAATAATTCCGGAAACCAATACAATCTTCCCGTCGTAAACCCCATGCCGACAGACTCGGAAATTTCACAAAACGTGGCACAGCAAAATACCCAAGCGGATGCGACAGCCGCAGAGCTGGCGTCCCGCCAAGCACTTGTCTTGCCGGCCCAACAGCAGGCCCAGGCTTCAAAATACCAAACAATTTCTTATGACACCATACCGGTCCCTAGCACAAACCCGACCCCGGCTGATATACCGGCCAAGGTGCAATCAAAACAATATTCGTTTCATTAAAAGATTTTGAAGAAAATTTCTTTATTTCTATGATATACTGTCAAGATTGTTACTAAATACTTTTGTGCCCGTAAAAGGACGAACTTATGATGAAAAATCGTTTTTTTAAATTTATCCGCGTATACTGGAAGGGCATCATGCTCTATGCCATTGGGGCAGGGCTGTTGACCTTCCTGATCGTTTTTATGTATTTCGGAGGAACTAGCTTCTTTGGCATGGAAGGGTTTTACCGTAAAAACATGATGGCCCAAATGGGCATTTATCTGGTGGTCTTTCTGGTCATCAGCGTGATCCAGGCCATCCTTTTTTCCTGGTTCCAGATGTATTTTATGATGGGCGGCGGCATGAACAAGATGCTCAGCCGTGACAGCGCCGAGACCGCCAAAGCGGACGTCAAATGGGACGATGTCATCGGCATGGAAAACGCCAAACGCGACGCCTGGGAAATCGTCCAATTCATCAAGGACGCCAGCAAAGTCAAAGCCATGGGCGGCACCATGATCAAAGGTGTTTTGATGGTCGGCCCTCCGGGCTGCGGCAAGACCTATTTGGCCAAGGCCATGGCCTCTGAATGCAAGCTGCCTTTTCTATCGGCGGTGGGCAGTGAATTCGTGGCGATCTTTATGGGGATGGGTGCGGCGCGCATCAAGTCCCTGTTCAAAAAAGCCCGCCAATTGGCGGCGGTGGAAGGCGGCTGCATCATTTTTATCGATGAGATCGATGCTTTTGCCACCCCCCGCGTCGAAGACCAGGGGTTTGGCGGAGGCATTTCGCACAATGCCACCATCAACCAGTTCCTCACCGAAATGGACGGCTTGAGAAAACGCGAAAACCATATCGTGGTCATCGCCGCCACCAACATGCCGCCGGAAAAAATGGACACCGCCATCATGCGCTCAGGCCGTTTTGACCGCAAGATCACCATTGAAAAACCCACGGCCAAGGAACGCGAGGCCCTGATCAAATATTATCTTTCCAAAGTCACGGCCGACCCCGCGATCGACGTAGCAGTCATCGCCGAAAAAGCCCAGTGGTTTTCCCCGGCCGACATCCATAACATGGTGCGCGAAGCGAGCGTCCTGGTGATGCGCGACAGGCGCTCCAACATCACCCAGGACGATATGCTCAAATCCATGAACGATGTCATGGTCAACCTGGAAAAAACCGGCGAAGAAAAAATCCTTTCCAATAAAGTCAATGTCAAATGGAATGAAGTCATCGGCATGACCAGCGCCAAGGAAGAAGCCTGGGAGCTGGTGGAACTTCTCAAAGACCGTAACCGCATTAAAAGTGTGGGCGGAAAGATCGTCAAAGGGATTTTATTGCTGGGCCCCCCCGGCTGCGGAAAAACCTATTTGGCCAAGGCCATGGCCACAGAATCGGGCTTCCCTTTTATATCCGCCATGGGCTCTGACTTAGTCGGCATTTACGTCGGTGAAGGCGCCAAAAAGATGAAAAGCATATTCAAGGAAGCCCGCCAATTGGCCCGTGCCGAAGGCGGCTGCATCGTGTTCTTTGATGAGATAGACACCTTTGCCACCCACCGCGTCGAAGAGCGCGGGTATGGCGGGGGGATCTCGCATAATGCCACCATCAACCAATTTTTAATGGAAATAGACGGCCTGCGCCAGCAGGAAAACAATATTGTGGTCATCGCAGCCACCAATCTCTCTGAGAGCAAACTGGACCCGGCTATTTTACGTGCCGGACGTATCGAACGCAAAATTTATGTCGGCCTGCCCAATCTCCATGAACGCATTGACCTGTTCAAATACTACCTGACCAAGGTCACCGTCGATGCATCTGTCGATCCCGTGATGCTCGGCCGCAAGACTTTATGGTTTTCACCTTCGGACATCGACAGCATGATCCGTGAGGCCGGGCTTATCAGCTTGCGGGACAAACGTGACCATATCAACAGCAAAGACCTTTCTGATGCCTATGACCGTATCCTGTATGGCGCTAAAAACAATACCATTTTAAGCCCCGCGGAAAAAGAATGGGTGGCGTATCATGAAGCGGGCCACGCCATCATCGGCTATATGCTTCATCCTACCGATGATGTCATTAAAGCCACCATTATCCCGCGCAAAGGCGCCCTGGGTTTTGTCGCCCCCCGCCCGAGGGAAGAAGTGCATATCCGTAAAAAGGAATGGTTCCAGGCCCAGATCAAGGTTTGTTTAGCCAGCTTTGCCGCTGAAATGATCAAATATGGCACCACCGGCAGCGGAGTCGGGGGCGGCCCTGGAAGTGATTTCCATACCGCAACCTCCCTGGCTTATAGTATGGTATGGAAATTTGGTATGGGGAAATCCAAACTCATCGGAGATATGGACCAATTTGTCCAAGAATTCGGCCAAAAATTCATCTCTGAAAAAACGCTTGAAACACTCAACGATGATGTGCAGTCGATCCTGCAAGAATGTTTGGCAGAAGTCACCGGCATCTTGAATGCAAACCGCCAACTACTGGATTATTTCGCCCAAGAGCTTTTGACCAAAGGTGAATTAGAATATGATGAAATTGAAGCCATCTTCCAAAAATTCGGCATTATACCCACCTCACGCCCGATCTTGGCCGCCTCTTAACCTCATATTGGCTGCTGTCTGTGTCTTGTGCATGCTCGCGGGCCTGGGCGGATGTACGTCTAAAAAGATTGTTTTGGCCCGTCCCGCAGTGACGGACCTGCAAAAGAAATTCGAACTCAAATGCCGCAAAGACTACAATCTCAATATCATCACCCGCTTGGTCGGGAAAACATTTTGGATCTACGCGCCGACCGATAAACCTCTTTTTGATTTCGCGGCAGAGACCCCTTCCCCGCCTGATCCGCTTAAAAAGCCGGCCAAATACGATTTACTTTATATCAACGGCTCCTATAAGGATAACATTTTTTACTTCGAGTACGACGTCATCCCCAAAATCAAGTCTGATTTGCAAAACGAGGGCATTAAAAACGAAGGCACGGATTATTTTAATAAACTTTATAATAATCTGTTTACCGCTGTCACTGAAACCCTGCTAGACCCCAAGACACCCGTTTCTTTTGTGGTGATGTCGATCACGGACATCAAAAAGGGGATCGAGGCCCGCTATACGTTCTATTTGGAAGACTACCGGATGGCTTCCGTGGAAGGGATCCCTTACGATGAATTCAGCAAGCGCGTGCTGCAGGAATCCAAGGGCAGCACGGATTTTATCGGCGATGAGATCGGCCAGCATTTGGAATACAACGATATTCTCTTGCCGGATTTCCTGACCAAGCAAATGGTCAACCGCATCCGCTTCAAATTCACCCAAAGCGATTTTCCGCCCCAGGAAAATTATGAAGAGGCCATCATCGGCATTATCGCGGACACCAACCGTTATTACCATTTCAAAGATTTCAAGGAATTGCACACGACCGACATCAGGAACAAGACAACGAAAATCTTTACCCCCAAGGAACTGGACTTCTTCGGTGAGGACAAGCCAAAAGGCGCGGAGACCAAAGGCAAACTCATCCACATCATCTTCGAAAACGGCAATACCACCTTCAAAGAGCAATAAACCTTATCCGTCTTGATAATATTTTAAATGGGATTCTACGTCAGCCTTTGAAGATATTCGCCTGGGGATAAGGCCTTAGTTGACGAATATTTAAAATGAGATAAATTACGGGTAATGATATAATCTGCTTTTGCTGACCGAGCGCAAACAATCTGGATATTGTCCTCAAAGTCCGGGCCTTGTTCATTTAAAGCCGATGTCAGTATTTTCTCATCGACCGTAGACACTTGAAGGATCGTAAGTAAATCTTTAATTACGTTGATTGCCTTACGGTGGTCTAAATATTTATTCGTTAAATAGTAAATGGTTGTATAAGAAGCGGCACTTAACAATCCCCGTGCTTTGCCCTCATCTATTATATTCATAACAGCGGCACTGGAACCGTCTACTTCACGGTCAAGGACCACATCCAAGACAATATTGATATCGATTAAAAGTTTATCCACGAGCGAGATGTTTCTTTTCTAAATGATGGTAATAGTCGTCTTTGCCTGTCGTTTTTCCTTTTAGCACACCTTTTAAACGTTTAATTCTGGGAGACAACTTTTGAGGTTTTTGGGACCTCCGTAAATTATGGATGAATTCGACAAACATGGCGGACAACGATTTTCGATGGCGTTTTGCTTCCGCTTTACCAAAAGCAATCGCGTCACGATCAAGCCACAAGGTCAGTTTATTCTTAGATGAAAGGGTTGACATTCGCTCTCCTCAGCTAGATCCTATACGTACTTTAATAATACTATTATACGTGGCGTTTGTCAAGGCTACCGGACATGAGGGCCAAACAGGGTCCGTATGTCCGCGGGGCGCATGTTGATGATGACAGGGACGACTTCGGGCATGCCTTCGCGCTCGATGCGCGCGATCAGGGCCGGGTCCACTGAGACCTTCACCCCACCGTTGGCGTCTTTGGTGACTTGTAAAGCAGAATCCTGCTGGCTTAAGTCGATACCTCCGCGTAACGGGCTTGCCGTTAGTTTACTTGCAATTCTACTCGCCATCGCCGAGTCACTTTTCAGATGGGCCAATACGTCCGATGCTTGTGTACGTAAACTGTTGATTTTTTCTCTAATAATATCTTGTTCTTCGGTAGTTAAATCGCTTACACTTTTTAAATTTTTTCTTATCCCATCTAGATCAACCACCAACTCTTCCAATTGCTCCATCACACTTGCTTTAGATTCATCCGAATTAAACATTTCATCGACAATATTTTCCAATCGTGTGTCAATCGTATCTATGCGTCTTTCTACTTCTTCACCCGTCATCGCCGCGTCAAATCCATGGATGGTCGCTAAAATCTTATTTAAAGAGGATTCCATTCTGGACAAATCGATCCGGTAATTCTTTTCCGAAACAGGGACTTCGATTTGCCCCTCGGGAGAGATTAAAAAGCCCGCCCAAGGGCCGGACCCGAGATATTCATTCAGATCATTTTCATATTTGGCCAGCAATGGGCTACCTTTTGATAAAACCAGGAAAAAACCACTCTCTCGAGCAGGCCCTTTAACCGGCTGCATCTTTCCATTTTTAATGGCAGATCCTATCAAAGATCTCAAGAATTGAAGAGCGGAATATGTCCCTGAGTTTTGTATTTCTGTCCTTATTGCCTCCGCAGTTTTCTGAAGATTATTAACCAATATTTGGGACGTCGGATTCACATAGAGCGCTCCCCATCCATTATATAAAACCAATTTACCGCTTTTATCCTTCCTAAGCAAAGCTGGATTTTGGTGGACAAGGACATCTTCGACTTCGCTATTAATAGGCAATCCTAACCGCTCTATCCGATATTGTTCAAACATATCCCATGCAGTTTGAGGAGGGAGTGCATTTAACTTGCCTATTAAACCATTCATATCATTCAAAAGGCCCATGACATTTTTCAATCCTGCAAATTTCACATAATTACCATTGATTTTACCAAAATTAATGCTTACAACCTGCCCTGTTGTCATTGCCGCATCGGATTCATCCTTTTGATTCCATAAGGTAAACAATCGCCATAAAACAGCTGTCATTTCATCGTCAGCATCAAAAGTATGAGGGTCAAATCTTTGGCCGCTAAGGCCAGTTTCAACTATTATCTTCGTTCTCAACTTTATCGTTGCCACATCTTCCGGCCATCCAGCCGTCCATCTAAATTGTTGAGGTTGCTGCATGGCGCGAATGAAAACATCCATCACTTCCGATTCAGGAGATTGGACTATTAAGTTTAAAAATGGCAATGCGATTATTTTTTGCGCCAAAAGACTTTGCACTTTAGCTTTTATTTCACCTGGTGAAGCATTTTGATAATTGGTAAAAAAATGGTTATCTTGATGATAAACAGAGTCCCATGCTAAAGGGATTCTATCATCATATCTTTTTTGGACATGGCGCTCATGTGAAAAACCGGCCCACATTTGGGCAAAACTTTTACTTATCACTGCCATATCTGCTTTTCTTGCAATCGAGTTATTTATCGCCGCGTTGGGGTTGGTCGCTTGGGCTTGGTCAGGTTTTATTTTTAAAATGACGAAGCTGAAAGGTCCTTTTTCACTAATATATCGTACAGGTGTAACATCATAAACCCTGCCTTGCGGCAGCAAGGCTTTTATATTATTGACCACCTGCTGATTTAGAACAGGACGTTCACCTTCCCATCTTAGCACCAAACCTTTCAAAACTCCTGTCAAGTCATCTCCATCTCCACCTACCGAATAAGCATCATAATGACCACGTAACTGGTCGTATAAACCGACATATGGGAAGTATGGGAACAAAGCTCTTAGCACGTCGCGCTGCTCCGGCGTTTCATCTGGCCTGTAATCTTTAACTTCAATTTCCACCCTGCCATCCTTGGCAATCTTGGCGGCAATATTGCGTTCGGGATAATGAATAGTGGTGCCCTGAAAGGCTCTGAAAGCATCGAAGTAATTCTGATTATTTAAATTGAGGGAGAATGAAAATGAAGCGGGTTGATCGTGTCTAAGGATATTTAGAATTTTAATCTGATTTGGATCAACTGTTAAATTGCCCTGATAAGATTCTTTAAGAGCATTTAATACAGCTAAGGCCATTAAATTGCCTTCTCTTAATTCTGTCCGCAGGGCCTCCAATGAGCCTGTATAAGAATAGTTATATCCTTTCAGCCGCCCAAAAAAATCTAAATCAGGGGTCCTTTCAAGCGTCCCTGTAGGAAGAATATCTGCTAAATTCATCTGGTTGGATGAGTCGTCAGGAAGAGCATTGCGATTGTGGTTTCTTAAACCTAATAATGCAGTACCTATTGCACCTGCTGAGATAGCACCTATAAATGCTCTTCGATTAAACATTGCAGCATCTTGAGGCCGGGCGGCCAGGACGGCGAAATCAATATCATGCGCGGCAACTTCGGCCTCATCGGCAGGTGTAAGCTGCGCTTTATTAATGATCACATTTCCTGTAGCGTATCCGCCGGAAAAATATTTGCGCGGCAGGGCTTCTTGTGTGACCGGGTCTATATCTTCTTGAATAAAATTAAACACGCCTTTCTTGTAAGCCCTTAAGTATTGATGGTAAATCGCCTCATTGGTCGCGGCATCATTCTGGTCTATGCCTTTGACAGTGCCTTTGTTGGCGTAGACTTGGTTTAGTAAGGCCTGCTTTAAATTGCGCTTGAACCACACGGCCAAGGCCTGGGCGTAAAAAATCTGGCGCAGGGTGGCGAAATTTTTGCCTTCGTTAATCTCTTTTTCGATTTCGGGGAGGATGATTTGTTTGATGATTTGGGAGCCGATGGTGTGCGTGTTCTGGATTCCGGCTTTCGCCGGAATGACAGAGGAAGAACTGGGAATGACAGTGGATATTGCATTGTGTTTAGTCAGCGACAGGTAATCTTCTTCCAGCATGACCTTCAGATGGCCGTTGACGATAAATGCGGTTTGGCCGTGTTCGTAGATGCCGACCCTTTGGGGCACTATCCATACCTTATTAAAGGTATTGACAGGAATTTGAGTTGTGCCGTACATTTCTTTTGCTTTTGAGTAGACCTTGTCCCAAAACGTCTTGCCTAAGGCTTTCTGCGGATATATTAGGGAAGCGGTCAATTGCTTGAGCAGGTAATCCTGGGCCAATAAATCACGGCCCATGGCTGTTTCGCCTAACGACATAGGGATCATCCGGTCTTTCTCATATGGGCTTAGGTTGACCCAGATATCTTTGTCAGGGATGGTCAAAGCGGCAAAGAAATATTTGATCATGCGGTTGGCTTGGTCTTTGAGTTGTTCTTTTTGAGATCCTTCGCTTCGCTCAGGATGACGATTATATTCAGGATGACGATTATATTCAGGATGACGATTATATTCATCACCGGGGTCTACAATGAAATCAAATAGAAACGGATTGTCTTTATGCACTGTTAAACCTTTTATTAAGGCGGGCTCAAAGCTGGGACTGACTGAAACCATTGTTCCGGGCACAGGAAGGTCACTGATGCTGAAATCCCCGCCTGCCGGCGAGGCAGGTTGGGCGAAAACAGCCGGGCAAGAGCTTATTATAAAGGTAAGGGATACAAATGAAGCAATAAGACATTTAAACATACGTTTTCTCCCTTAGGTTGAAAGCATAAATAAAAAATAGTATGGCAGGTAGCAGCAAAAACACTCTCAACTTGGGAATATAAGAAAAGATAACATATTTTTCCGGGTTATGCCAATTTATTTTTTTTCGGCGGTGGGGATAACGATGACCTTCCTGCCTTCGATCTTTAACTTGCCGCGGGCAAAGAGGTCTATGGCTTGGGGGTAAATGCGGTGTTCGGCCTGGTGGATTTTTTCTTCGAGGGCCTCAAGTGTGTCTTTGGGGTCAACGTGGACCTTCTCCTGCAGGATGACCGGCCCTGAATCCATTTCCCTGACGACAAAATGGACGGTAGGACCCGTGACCGCAACTCCCGAGTCAAAAGCCTGTTTAATAGCATGCATTCCTTTAAATTCCGGTAGCAGGGACGGGTGAATATTAAGGACCTTATCGGGATATTGCCCAATAAAATAATCACTGACTAAACGCATATAGCCCGCCAGGACGACAAAATCAATTTTGAACTCGAGTAATTGCTCAACAACGGCCCGGTCAAACGATTCGCGGTCTTGGAAATCTTTGGGATTGATATACAAGGCCGGAATTTGGGCTTGACGGGCATGCTCAAGGGCATAAGCGTCTTTCTTGTCAGAAATGACTACCTTTAAATGCGCTTTAATTTTTCCGGCCTTGACTGCCTTGATGATGGCCAGCAAATTACCGCCGCGCCCTGAGGCCAATACCGCAAAATTCATCGTTTCTCCCTCTTGACTATTCCAACCAAACCCACCAACATAAATATACCACCAACGCCGACCAAAATCCAAAGACGATCTATATGTATGGATAAAAAGGAAGAAACCATCATCGCCAATAAAAAAGCCAAATACACGACAAATTCCATGGCTGCAAACACTTTTCCTGACATTTCCATGGCGCAACTTTTATTGATGACGGTGTTGGGCGCCACCATCACAGGACCTGCGACCAATCCCAATACAAAAGATAATACCAAAGCCAAAAAACGGTCATGGGTGGCCTGGACCACACAGGCAAATAAAATGACCATGCCTCCTCCCAAGATAAGCGAGCAAAAAATGACTTTATAGGCAGCGATCTTTTTACCCCATTTCCCATAGCCCAAGCTCCCCAAGAACAGTCCCGCTGTTAACGACACGGCCAGGAAACCTATGTCTTTGGTAACACTATGAAAGGCTTGCTGGATAAACACGATAATGACCACGTAGATGGCACCTACGGCGGCGAGTAAGATGAACATCGTATAGACAATAAAACTGATCTCTTGGTGGGCACGGATATAACGGATCCCATCGACGATCTCATGCCACACGCTTTTTTCAACCCGGATCATTTCCTTTGTGCCGGCGATGATCGCTTTTTTATTCGGGACCCTTAAGTGCAGGGCCGTAATGGAAATGACCAGGGCCGCTGAAACCAAGTAACACCCGGTGTCCCAGCAAAATCCCGCAAAAAATCCGGTACGGTCAACGATCCAGCTTCCCAAAAGGACCCCCAATCCCCCTGCGATCATGCCGCTGATGGTTGACAGGGAATTGGCGACATGCAGATCGTCCTTATGGACTATCTCCGGAATAAAGGACATTTTCGCCGGAATATAAAAGCGGCTTAGGCAAGCAATGGCGAATACCACCGCATACATGGGCCAGATGGTAGGCAAGCGGACCAGATAAAAAGCCGCCAATAAAACCAGGACGCCCTGGATAAAATAAGTGATAAAAAGGACGGTGCGTCTGTCCCAGCGGTCTATGTAAACCCCCGCGACCGGCCCGACGATAAAAGCAGGCACTATGGCAAAGGCAAATAATTTGGACATTTCCATCACTGACCCCGGATGGAGTACCGTCATCATGCCCACCAAGGCCATTTGATAGACCCTGTCGCCGAATTGGGAGATCAATTGGGCAAACCAGAACCGGAAAAAATCCCTGCTTTTTTTATCACGGATAAAATACCACATTAATTTTGGCGACCCCCGATCGCAGCTAAGTGCTTGGCGGCAAAATCCCTTTGAAAAAAAGTCAGATCGTGAAGCTCTAATAATTTTCGATACGCTATCCTGGCTCCGGGCCAATTATGCTCCGATTCATATATTGAGCCTAAATTAAACCACGCATCCGTTTGAGCGGGATTTATACTGACACTTTTAAGGAATGCATTGATGGCTTTCTGGTTATCGCCGGATTTGGCGTAAAATATCCCTATCGCCAGCCACCCCCGGGCATTGTAACTTATTCCCTGTCCTAGCTGTTGATCGATATGCATCATGGTCAGCTTTTCTTGGACGTCAACCAATGCCTTGTCCTTGCCCGGATCAAAAACAACAAATTGCTCCAGGCCCTCGATCCATTTCCCCTGCTGGCATAAGGCCGTGCCTAATCCGATATGATAGGTCGGATTTAAGGGCTCTGCTTTGACCGCCGCGCGGAAATGTTTCTCAGCGTCAGGAATGTCATTCCTAAATACGCTGATCAGGGCCATGGCGCCCTGGACACGCGGATTATCCGGCTCAAACTTAAGGGAGCGGTTGATCATATTAAATTCATTGGAAGCATAAATACTCTGCTCAATAGCAGTCAATAAAAAAAACAGCAAAAACCCGCCGGCCAGGAATTTCAATAAAGGCGGATTAACGAAACCTTTCTTGGTGTTTAATTCATATAGCCATTGAAAAGCCATCACCATGCCGGTAAAAATCGGAATGCCGGCCAAATATAAAAAATGCTCGGCCGTTGAAACATGCCCTGCACCCACTCCTATGCTGGTCACCAATTGCGATACCGGTAATAGCTCGATAAAAAACCAGAAGATCAAAAATAAAACAAAGGGGTGGATTTTTCGAAAATAAATAACAAATAAACCCAAGGCCGCGGCCCAAAAAAGACAGGTCATCATCGCCTGCGGCTGTACCAAAGACAACATGAACGGCAGGCAGCGGTCATAATGCAAGTCCACCGGCAATACAAACAAACGCAGATCTGTGATCACCGAACGCAAAAATGTCACAAAACCCAGGACCAAGACAAGCGGCTGGCTGGCCTGATGAAGCATCGTAATGCCGAAATGCTGCCGCAAAAACAAATTTCCCGCAATCCCCATAAAAAAAGGCCATAAGTATTTTAATTTTTGCGGCCAGGGATATGTTCTATCTACGGAAAGATATACAAAGACGACTATCGGAAGGACGCCCGCGGATTCCTTGCATAATAAACCCAAAGAAAACGTGATCAAGACCAGGGGAAGGTAAAACCATCGGCGGTGTTTATAAGATCCCAAAAACAATGCAAAACTGCTTAATACAAAAAAGGCACTCAAAAGTATGGCCCTGCCCGGGACATTACAAACCGCCTCCCATTGCACCGGGTGAATGACGAACAAAAGCCCTGTCCAAAAACCTATTGTGTCATTATTTGTCAGCCTGGATACCAGAAGAAAGACCAAAAGCGCATTTAAAATATGCAGGATGAGATTATCAAGATTATAAAAAAAAGAATTAAGCCCGAAAGCCTGGTACTCACCCATAAAACTAAGATTGATCAAAGGCCGGTAATACGATTGGTCGTGGAAATACCCCTCCCGGAAAACCTGCGGGATATTCTTGGGCGACTTGATCGCCGGGTTCTCGATGATGGATATGCGGTCATCCATCACCCTAAAAGGAGCTGGCAGCATAGAACCGTAGGCGATAAACCCTAAGACAATAATGGCTGCGGCGCGTGCGAGCATGGTTGGCTATTCCAAGCGGTTGGGGAATTTTTATTTTTGCGGCTCTTCTTGTCAATCTTGTGTCAAACAGGCTTTCCTGTCTGGCGGATAATTTGGCCAAAAACAGTATTCGCAGATTTCTCATATTCTTCAGGAGTATAGCCAATGACTTCCAGGGGGGCATCAACAGCCATTGTTTTTACGGCCAAATATTCCTGACGCTTCAGGGTGGAATAACGCTTCAAATCCTCTGAAACGACGATAACATCAATATCACTATGAGTATGGGCCTTGCCACGAGCATAAGAACCATAGAGAAACATTTTTGATACCCTCACCCGGTCTTTTTTTAACTCGGATTTATACCGTCTTAAAATGGTCTTTATTTCAGAAGCCTTTTTAACCATTGAAATGCCTCCTGGGTGTTCTTGTACAGTTTACTCACAAAACTTTTCGTATAACTTTTATATAACTCGGCTATGTCCTCAGGGTATTTAGTGCCCAAATAATGCGGAGTCATGCTAAAAATAAACTCTTTCGTTTTCTGGGGGATGTTCTGTAACTTCGACTGGTCGAGCAAAAGCTTAAAACTGTGTGTTGGTAATGGGATTTTATCCGTCTTTTCCGATATGACTGCCTTTAATATCTTCTCGATGGCTTGATGACAGAAATGAGCAGCATAATAGGCCCTGCTTTTTTTTTTTAACAAATCCCTGGCTAAAGATAAATCATTTTCAGCTAAGGTAACCCATGTTTTAGTTTTCTGTTTCATCGCTATTAGTCTATCATACGCAATTCAGGCAAAGGCCATTTTTATAAAAATAAAAAAGCTGGCTAGAGGGCTTGAACCTCCGACCTATGCTTTACGAAAGCATTGCTCTACCAACTGAGCTAAGCCAGCGATTTCGGGTATTATAACTTATACGGCGATAAAATCCACTGTTTGGGATAGTTAAACATTTTTTACTCCTACGGCGCGATCTTGGTCCTTAAATAGAGAAAATATCTCTCGATTGTGGTGGTGGTGAAGATGCCCACCGCGGTCGCAGCGCAAAAATAAAAAATAACTGTTAGTGCCACCCCCCAATACGGCACTAAAAAGGTAACAGGATAAATTAAGATGTAATGCCACAGGTATACCCCGTAAGAATTCCTGCCTATCCACCTGATCACGGGATTTTCTACGACGAATTTTAACGGGGAAAAGCCCTGGGCTGCGGCAATATAAAGACACGCCGGTGCCAGGTATGCTAAAGTGTACGCGTACCATTTATCCGCGTAATACCCTCCTACCGAAATCCTGCCCTGATAAAAAAGCGAATAAATCAACAGGCCCAATATAAATAATGAGGGAGCCAAAAACTTAGAAGACTTGACTAATTGGTCCAGTTGCGGCTCAAATAACTTTAACAAACATCCCATGGCCAAAGCATCGGCCCTAAAGAGAGTAGTCTGAAAATGGTGTGGCGCACGCAGGATCATATTTAACCATGGGATCCCATGGGCAAAAAAGAAATACCTGATCAGATTGCATGCGACCAGGACAGCTAAGCAAACACAGATAATGGATCTTCTGCGGTGATCCGCATCTTTTTGGGACAGGCAGATAATCCACAGGACAATCGGATAAAACAAATAAAAATGCTCTTCAACGACCAAGGACCAGGTATGGGAGAGCATCGGTATCTGGATGAAATAATTCTGAAAAAAGAAGAAATAACTCCAAATGACCGCCCCTTTGACATGACTGTATTGTACGACCATCCCCTCCCTGTCGACAAAAGGGGGTACGATTTTATAAAAAATGACGGCAAAAATCACCGCAAAAAAATACTGGGGGAGGATTTTAAATGAACGTCTGATGTAAAACCTCTTTATATGCAGATCAGACCCTAAATGATCTGTCAACAACCCAGTGATCAAAAACCCGCTGATCACAAAGAACATGTCGACCCCCACATTGCCGACAGCAGCCACGTTATGCAAGATGGGCTCAAGAAACTGTAAAAGTGCCTTGAGATTAACTGAAAAAAGGACCAGGATAAATCCATAGACCTGGCCGAATAATTTATGGATATTAAAAAAATAAAATAAATGGTGCAGCATGACCCAATAAACGGCAATGGCCCTAAAGCCGTCCAAATAAGGGTAATATTTCTTTTCTGTCATCGGCGCACCAATACCAATATCCCAATCAGCAATATCATGCCTGAGACAATTTTTTTAAACAAATTCCGCAAATGGAGGCGATCCCACCGGCTAAAATACCGACGAGCACCAAGCTGGCATCAAATATAAACATTAACTGGCACCGATAAACCAACCCGCCAAGAAAACAAGAAGCCCTCCCACGATGACTTGAAACGAGGCAGCTAAAAATGGCGTATCCATATACCGCCAGCGGATGAAGGAAATTATAGCCAATTCAACGATCACAACCCCCATGGCAATGGTCAATGCCAAACGGAAATTAGGAATCAAAAAAGGCAGGGTATGCCCAAGTCCGCCCAAGGCGGTCATAAAACCGCAGACCACTCCCCGCAGCCAGGGCGTGCCCCTGCCGCTGAGCCTTCCATCGTCGGATAAAGCCTCGGCAAATCCCATACTGATGCCGGCACCCACGGATGCCGCAAGGCCTACTTTAAAAGCATCCGCGGTATTGGCTGTGGCAAAGGCGGCCGCGAAAAGCGGGGCCAGCGTTGAAACCGACCCATCCATGAGCCCGGCCAAGCCGGGCTGGACGATATGCAATACAAACTGCCTTCGCGCGACATTCTGCTCAATGCCCACTTCCCCGGCGGCAGCTTGATTTTCATTGATCTGTTCCGCTACGGCCTCATGGCGTCCTTCTTCCTGGGCAAGGTCCCCTAAAAGCTGTCTCACCGCGGCATCCTTGGCTTGCCTGACCGCAGATTCATAAAATCGCCTGGCATCTATTTCCATTAAAGCAGCCTGTTCCCGCGCTTTTTCAGGACGCAGCATGCGCACCAGCCACGAAGTCCGCGGCACCATAAATCCCTTTACATCCTGCCTGCGGACAAGCGGGATATGCTCACCAAATTTCTTTTGATACAATTCAATCAACCGGTGGCGGTGCCCGGACTCTTCATCCGCCATACGGTCAAAAAGCTCGGCTGTCGCCGGAAAACTTTTGCGCAGTTCCTGGGCAAAATCACGGTAGATGCGCCCGTCTTCTTCCTCTGCGGTGATGGCCAGGGCCAGCAGTTGGGATTCATTCATATCGCAAAAACGCATACGAAACCTTTCAAAAAAGGGGACAGTATAAACTGTCCCCTTTTTAAATAAACGTCAATGGGGTTTGGGCTTTTGGTATCATCGGAAAAACTACACTTAACTGTTCATCGTTTAAAAGCATATGTTGTTGTAAAACAGTACCAATGACCGTCCTGAAATCCGTTGTCACGGCCAGATCACGCCCCTCGTACAGGTCGTCCGTATCCAGACCCGGCCATTGCCCCTGGATCACTCCACCCTTGGTGCCGCCACCCATGACCCACATCACATTCCCGTGGCCATGGTCAGTGCCACCGTCGCCGTTTTCATGCATGGTCCTGCCGAATTCCGACATGACCAGGACCACGGTATCATTATAAGAACTCCCAAGCCCGTTCACCAGGGCCGCAAGCCCGTCACCTAATCCGGACAAATGGCCTGCTAATTGGCCTTTGACCGCCCCTTGATTGACATGGGTGTCCCATCCGCCCAGGTCTAAAAATACCAACTGTATATTGGGATCATCATTAATGAGCTGGGCCAATCGCCGGGCGCTGTCCGTAAAACCATTGGGCGAAGGCGCGCCTTGACTGGCTTTGTCCATGTGCTGCTGCAAGTCCGCCATCAGCTGCTTCCTGGCCAATTGGCCCTGCATATAAGCTTGGGATAACGGGTCGTCACCTTTATAAAGCTCATCAAAGGCACCTTCCACCATCGGCCGGTCAATCGGCATGGGCTGGGCCGCGTTTTTGCCCAATGCAACATTGGACACGTTCATTTTACCCTGAAAAATGCGCGGCAGGACCGGGCCCAAACTGACTGCCTGGGTGGGCGCATGCGCCCCGGGCAAAACGGACAAAAGCCTGTTCATCCACCCGTCGGGCGTCGAGGGGTTTCCCGGGGTGCCGCATTCCATAAAATTCTGGGCGTCAAAATGGGAACGGGTCGGGTCCGGTGAGCCGCAGGCATGCACAAAGCCCAATGTTTTATTCTGCCATAAGGGCAATACCGATGCCAAGGCCGGATGCAGGCCGAAATACCCATTTAAATCCATTACCCCCTTGGAATTTCCGTCGGAGGGGATGGCAATGCCGGGACGCGCATCATAATAACGCCCGTCACCAAAGGGAACAACCACACTCAGCCCGTCGACCGCCCCTCTTTGAAAAAGCACGATCAATTTTTTCCGTTTAAGCTGCGGGGAAGTCGAAAGAATGTCCCCGTCAACCCCCGCCGCCCAGCCCGTCAAGCCCAAGGGCCAAAGGCTGATGACAAACATGGAGGCCAAATATTTTAAAAATTGACGCCGGTTCATGTCCATATTCACCTTACCTATCTCTTCATCATTTCCGGACTGCCCAAGACCAGCACCGCTCGCAGACGGGCAGGGGCATTTTGGACCGCGGCCATGGTCGCCGGGGACAATTGATTGCCGAGCACGGCCACAAGGTCCTCATAAGTAATCGGGAATTGGTCCTCATTGATATTGATCCTGCCAAAGGCCAAGGCGGTGGCAAAATTAATCCGCCGCAGCATTCCGTCCCCGTTGAGCCATGCCGCCTGCGTATTTTTGTAGCCGTCGGGGGTTTGACAGCCGTAAAGCGGCATGCCTAATTGCTGCATCATGCCGATCAAAGGACGGTAATTGGTGACTTCTTCGCCTGAAGCCCTGACCGCACCGATGATGTATTGATACGGTGTTTTGAATTTATTACCGTAATTCTTTTCATCCCAGAATTGGGGACTTTTAAAAAGGGTCTGTAATACGATCCGGATGTCCCCGCCGGAATCTTCAAATTTTTGGGCCAAAATATCAACCAGCACCGGGTCCGGTTCATCCGCCACAAAATATTGCGCTAATTGAAAAGCGATATGCTTGGCGGTCGCGGGGCTCTTGGCTAAAATATCCAGGGCTTCTTCCACTTCTTCCTTTCCGCCTCCCACGATCGTCTGGCCTAAAAATTCTTGATCCCCCGGATCATGGCGCCTGTCGTTAAAATAAAATTCAAAAGCATGATAAGGGTCCACCTTGGGCCTGCCGCGGAAACCCCACCCGGTCAGGACATGCGCCAGGGCGACGACATCGTCCTGGGTATAGCCGCCGTTGACTCCCAGGGTATGGAGTTCCATCAACTCCCGCGCGTAATTTTCATTTAAACCGGGGGATTTTTTACCCCGCCATTTCATGAAATTATTGGGTGCGGCATTTTGCCAGTTGTCGAGATAAAAAAGCATGGCAGGGTGCTGGGCCGTCGCCTCCAGAAGTCCCCGGAAATGCCCCAAAACATAAGGACGAATGGCCTCACGTTCGTAATCTCCCACCCATAAATGGTCCAGTCCCTTATCGGCATAGACATTAAAATGATTGTACCAAAAATCCACCATCACCTCCTGCAGCTGCAGGGGGCTTTCAATGGCCCGCATCAAACGGGCCTGCATGGCTTCTTGTACGATGATCCGGGCCTTCTTGCGTTGCTCTTTGGCCATTTCGGGGTCCTGCTTTACCCCATCCACCTTTGGAGGCGGTCCGTATTGCTCATATAGATCATCCGAGTTAAGGGAATATGTTGTCAGTTCATTGATCTTTGCGGTAAGCTGGGGGGGCTCTGCGGTCGCTTCAGGGAATAATTGCTGGCGGATATAATACTCAACACCCATGGCATTAATACGCTCAATGTCCCCGGGGCGGGGACCAAAACCTAAACGGTTAAGGACATGAAGGGCTTTTAATTGAGAAGGTATTTCTGCTGCATTTAACGGCAATGGTTGGACTAAGGTCAGTATAAAAATCAAGGCGGATAAAAAAATGGTGTTCATCCAATCATCCAGGTCTAGTCATCCATCCCAAGCGTCCCTTGGGCCGCAAAAGTTCCGGCGGTCGTGGGTTTGCCTTTTAAGATCCATTCAAATAAAACACCGATCATGGCCCCCAAAAGGGGCCCAAGCACATAAATCCAAGAAGTACTTAAATCACCCCGGACTAAGTCCGGTGCCAATGATCGTATAGGATTCATGGACGCACCGCTGATGGGGGACGCCCACAAACCGGCAAGGATAATGTAAGCACCCACCGCAATAGCGCCGTTATTGCCGATATTACGCGCCCCGGAAGCTGTCCCTAAAATTGTATTGACCAGCCCGGCGGTCAAAAGAATTTCCATGACCAGGGCCTTTGCAGGGCTTATGCCGTTTCCCGGAATAGTCGCCCCCAGATGGCCTACGGAGCCAAACATGCATTTAAGGAACAATGCCGCGGCAATACCGCCGAATATTTGGGCAAAGATATATCCGGGCACACGGGCCCACGGGAAATTACGGCGAAAAGCAAAGGCCAAGGTGACCGCCGGATTCAAATGGGCACCGCTGACCGTGCCCATAAAATAAATAATGGACATGACCATAAGCCCGGGGGCCGTCACTGCCATCCCTTGCGTGACCATGCCGCTGCTGATATCCACCATAATTGCGCCGCCTGCCGCAACCACCACCAGTAAAAAAGTCCCCCAGCATTCAGAAAAAATACGACGCCATTCAAAGGCCGGGTCCAGAAAAGCTTCTAATCCTTCTTTACGGGACGCCTCCATTCTCACCACCTCTGATATATTGTTAAAGCCAAGATCGCCGCTGAAGCAAATAAACAATAGAAACCGAATAAATACCAACGCCCGCGCTCCAGCCAATTGGACAGCCATTTAAGGGCCAGAAAGCCTGAAACAAAACTCAATACCATGCCGATCAAACCCGGCAGAAATAAACCTATTAAACCTGTTCCAGAGTGCACTGACGCATGTTGTGCTTTTAAGAACCTTAGAGCTTCCATCAAAATGACCGGCGGGGTCAAAATGACGGCAAGGGCAAAACTGAAATCCTCTGCTTTTTTCTTTTCAATCCCCAAAATAAGCCCGGTAGATATCGTCGCTCCTGAGCGTGAAAATCCCCGGAAAGGCAGGCAGATACCCTGCACCATTCCGATCAAACATGCTGCCTTTAATCCCAATGCGGAAATCTCATTTGATGGACCCTTATTTTTGAACCCTGTGCAAAGTATCAATGCGCCTACCGCTGCAAGCGAGGCTGCAATTAACAGCAAATTGCCGAAAAGCTGCTCGATTTCGGCATGGGCCGCGCCTTTTAATATTGTTTTCTCAATCAAGATTTTCAATATGATCCCGACAAAAGCTGTCGCGAGGGTCGCTGTTATTATCAATCGTCCCGATTCCCGAAAGACCTTGCCAGATGAGAAGAAATTCGCTTGCCATGAACTCCAGAAAAAAACAATGACTGCCAGCATGGTGCCTGTATGAAGCATGACCAAAAGCAGCGTCATGGCAGGTGTTGCCGGATCAAGCC
>Ga0207006_1005_pt1 | contig 68981 bp, 70 predicted proteins | sample Alteio_BWMinCont_84_FD_153497 | JGI IMG/M metagenome (GOLD analysis project Ga0207006, IMG submission 153497) | Enriched cells from forest soil in Barre Woods Harvard Forest LTER site, Petersham, Massachusetts, United States -... | ecosystem: Environmental > Terrestrial > Soil > Temperate forest >...
GTGGGGACAACAACTTCTTCGACAAATTTTTTTAATTCGGTCGTGGCGATGCGGCTTTCGAGACCGGCCCTTGCCCGCTCTTCAGCCCCTGTCTGCGTGTGAACAACATACCATTTCATATTTATTTAATAATTACCGCGACACCTTTGGAAAAAGCGAAGTCGATAACCCCCACGAATATACCCAATAAAAAAGAACTTAAAATAACGATCAGCGTCGAATCCACCAGCTCCCGGCGGGTGGTCCAGGAGACTTTTTTCATCTCCGCTAAAACTTCACCGATAAATTTTTGGACTTTTTCGATCATTCCCGGCCAACTTACTCTAATTATCCCGCCTTAGGCGGGACTTCATTTTTGTTTTCAACAAAAATTCAGCAGGCCTGGCAGGAGTCGAACCTGCAACGCACGGTTTTGGAGACCGTCGCTCTACCAATTGGAGCTACAGGCCTAATATTCCCTATTGCTTCGGCTTCGTTAGCCTATGCTAAGGCCGTGCTATTGCTACTTCTTTGTCTCTTTGTGTGGAGTGCGTTTACGGCAAAAAGCACAAAATTTCTTTAATTCCAGGCGTTCCGGACTTTGTTTTTTATCTTTAGTACTGTTGTAATTGATGCGATTGCACTCGGTGCATTGAAAATGAATTGTCTCGCGCATAATAATTTCCGGTCCTTGCGCTCCCCCGATTGCTGGCCAAACGCCCTACTCAACGGAGTCACAGAAGATTTTGAATCACTTAAGAGTTATATCTAAAGAAGCCCCCGAGCGGTTTTGAACCGCTGGCCTCGTCCTTACCAAGGACGTGCTCTACCAACTGAGCTACAGGGGCGTGGTTTGTAACCCCATATACTTCAACTACTTGTAGCCCTACAGTTGGGCTTGCCTTTTTAAGTTTTCCACATTTATGGCGTTATTATGGCGTGGGTGAGTACTTTTTTCCAATACATTGATGGTCAATACTTTATCAGCCAAAACACATTTTTGAACATGTCCTTGGAAAGGACGTGCTCACTTGACAAAAATCCACACAGATGTAAAAGAATATTACTACCCGTTAAAAAGGAACCAGAAGTATATCGGACACTCTTTTTATTGTCAAGTAATATTTGTTCAATAGATATTTTTTCAAACTCTTTTGAGATTGCCGTCGAGCAATTATAAATTTTCTTCATTTTCTTGCTTGTTTTATATTTGACTTGTTTCCAGCCCCATCATCGGCAAAGGACTTTTGATAGGAGTGATGCGGATGATATTGGCCACTATACCTGAAAAATTGCCCCGTCTAAATTCAGCGACCATAGCGGGGTCGAATTTCATTTCAATACCATTGCCAGTAATATCCAGACTCATATTCTTAGCGTTCAAGTCAATACCACCAGGTGTAGAATGACCATTAAATAAAACGGTACTCATTTTATGATTTACCCTACTCAATATCCTCGTTGAATTAACCGTCATTGCACTATCTAATGTCGCTTTAGCTTCCTCAATATCAGCAGGCACATCAATTTTAACAATGCTTCCATTTTCAAAAAGACCTGGTAGTTTGTTTACTTCTACCACTAAACTCTGCTGAAGCGCATTTAACTGCGCATTAGGCATAGCTTCCAAATCCTCAAATTTAAAGACTCTGGGAGCGTAAGCATAAACATGATTCTGATGCGGAAACCAGTGATTAAGATGCGCAGGTAATTGCTGTTCTAAAGCCGCCCTCGTTCTACGCTGCACATCATCATAATGAATACTGATTATGTTTGTTGGAATAAAATGATTTTCATTCAAGACTTTTGCCCCATAAGTTACATTTTCAAGACCAGTCGTTGATTGAGCGTCCACAAAAATATCTTCATCTTTAACTCCATTTGCTATCAATATTGCATAATATGTCAGAGCTTCTGGGACAAGAGCATCATTTCTTGTTTTATGGTCAATCAATTGATTGATTAAATGTTCCTCTATTGTAATATGTTCCCTGTCCATTTCTGCCAATTCTTTTTCAATATCGGGATTATTACCATTGAGCATCTTATAAAATGCTCGCCATTCTAAATGCCCTGGTTGCAATGTACCCGTCTGTCTCTCACGTATTATTTGATTATCACGACCACGCTGAATATGAAATTTCTTCCCAATATACTCCCATAACCTATCAGAACCTTCCGTTTCTTTTATTTTCGCCAAACTGTCCAGAATTTTTACAAGCTCTTCCCTTGCTTCCCAGTCTAAACCCAGAGCGTTAAATTTAGCAGTATCCCGACCTATTCCCCCTGCAATCATTATCTTCACTGGTTTTTCTTGGTATAGTTGTATTACTTGTTGAATGGGAGGAAAAAATTTTGAACCTCCTATCCATAAAAGATTATAATCATCAGGCAACCTATCTCTTTGGGCAAGCCATTTATAAATTGACCATATATTTTTCACCTGCTCCGCTTGTGTCATGGCCGCATCAAAATTTTGTGATACTTGTTCTGCCATGCCCACTGTTTCCATAGCCATATCACCTATTACCATCGCATCATCACCTTTGGCAAGATTTTTCTCAACCTCTGGAGTATGTGGAAAAACTCGTAAACCACCAGAAAAATATTTCCTTGGCAATATTCCCTGTCTCTTGCTCTCCGAACCTGAAGTTCCCAAAGGAATTTCTTCTCGAATAAAATTAAACACTCCTTTTTTATATGCCTGCAAATACCGTTGAAAAATCTTCTCTTTAGCCACAGGGTCATCAGACAAAATACCTCCCGTTTTTTCCTTATTGCTATAAACCTGATTGAGTAAAGCGTCCTTTAAGTCCAGCTTGTACCATGAAGCCAAAATCATGGAATAAAACATTTGACGCAATGGGGCAAAATTTCTTCCTTGATTTACCTCTTTGTCAATGGCGGGGATAATAATTTCACGGACGACCTGGGAGGCGACTGTATGGGTTTTACTGACCTGGCCAATAGCTGTATGATTCTTTAAAGCCAAGTAGTCTTCTTCCAACATGACTTTCAAATGAGCACCAACCACATAGCCAACATTGTTTCTCTCCAAAATCTTGGCTTTGTCTGCAATAATCCAAACTTTATTGAAAGTATTAACAGGTATATCCGAAGTGCCAAACTCCTGCTGGGCTTTGGCATAAACGGTATCCCAAAACTCTTTGCCTAATTGTTTTTCAGGATAGATTAACGATGCAGTCAACTGCTTGAGGATATAATCCTGGGCCAGCATATCACGACCAAGTTCGGTTTGACCTAATTGGTCGGGAATGATTCTATTTTTCTCGTACGGGGATAAGTTTACCCAAAGGTCATCTTCTTTTATGGTAAGCGAGGCCAAGAAATATCTAATAAGCTTTTCAGATTCGACCTTGAACGCTGGGCTGTTAATTTTCAAGCCAGATTTACCCGTGTCGAGTATGAAATCAAATAAGAGCGGGTTTTCGGGATGGACTTTAAGGCCTTTTATCAGCACAGGAACATAGGCTGGGCTTAAATTGACCATGGCCCCTGGCACTGGTAAGCGAAAGTCCTGGGCCTGTGCAAAAGGCAGACCAAACGTATTTACCACGAAGGCTAACAAAATGAAACGAATTAGCGCCCGCTTAGAAAACAGGGTGGGGAAGCAAGAAATAGGGAATATTGGAGGCTTAATCATGTCATCTAAAGTATACAATGAATTTTAGATAAAAGAAAGGGCGGGAAGTCTTTGCGTCTGGGAAGTGATTTCTGGAAAACACTACCTTCGTTTAGCTTATTTTCTCATCAATTCTAAAAACTGGTCTACTGATAATCCTGATTGGCGGATAATAGGCAGGCCATCTTCTTTCAAAGCATTAATATAGCAAGAAATAGCTTCCTTTATATTTTGAATCGCTTCTTTTCTTGTTTTCCCCCTGGCTAATACACCCTGGCAAGCTTGGGACTTCTGCGACCAAATGCCCATCTTCTCCTCTATAAATGACCGCTTCACGCATGGCGTTCTCCTCCTATTTATACAATCATTTCCTATTTAGAATATACACGCTTATGGCTGTTTTCGCAAATCTAAAATTTGAGGAGTTTTAACTTATATGAGTTTTAAAAAGCGCCGTTTCCCGATTTTCAAAACGCCTTTTGCCGGCAGCCAATTCTCGTCGTTAATCGTATTTCCTTCATGGCTCACGGCTTTTTCCTTGATCAGGCGGCGGGCCTCATGTTTAGAGCCCACTATCTTCGTAAGTACTAAAATATCAATGAGTTTTTGCCCTGCTTCAATTTTATATTCAGGAATATTTTCAGGTATTTGATGCTGGCTAAAAGTATTTTCAAAATGTGCGCTCGCCTTCATGCCTGCACTTGCAGAATGAAACATTTCAACTATGGTTTGCGCCAACTGTAATTTGGCTTCCTTGGGGTGCATTTTTTTGACTTCATCCAAATTGGCTTCGGTGAGGATTTCGTAATAACGCAGCATCAGTTCATCGCTGATAGACATGACTTTTCCAAAAATCTCATTGGGCTCATCATTGATGCCGATGGTATTGCCCAAAGATTTGCTCATTTTATTGACGCCATCCGTGCCTTCCAGCAAAGGTGTCATCATGACCACTTGAGGTTTCTGGCCGTAGGCCTCCTGTAGTTGCCTACCCATCAATAAATTGAATTTCTGGTCGTTGCCGCCTAATTCCACGTCGGCTTTCAAATGCACGGAATCATAGCCTTGCAAAAGGGGATAAACAAATTCCAGTAAGCTGATCTCTTTACCTGATTCAAACCGTTTTTTAAAATCCGCGCGGGCGAGCATTTGGGCCACCGTCAAATGGGCGGATAATTCCAGCAGATCTTGGGGAGTGAGTTTATTCAGCCAATGGCTGTTAAAAACAACCTCTGTTTTCTTAGGGTCCAAAATCTTATAAACCTGCGCTTTATACGTCTCGGCATTGGCAACGATCTCTGCCATGGTCATCTTCTTGCGCAATTCATTACGACCGGTCGGGTCGCCGACTTGAGCTGTGAAATCCCCGATCAAAAAAATAACCTTATGACCCAGGTCCTGGAACTGTTTCATTTTTCGCAGTAATACCGTATGTCCTAAATGAATGTCCGGAGCGGTGGGGTCAAAACCGGCCTTGATGACCAACGGCCGGCCTTCTTTAAGTTTAGCCTCAAGATCAGCCAAACTTATGATTTCAGTACTACCGCGGGAAATCTTTTTGAGGGCTTCTTGGGGTGTCATAATAGAGTGGGAAACGACAAATTAGGGATAAATTAGGGACAGCGCTTAATTTTTTATAAAAATTAAGCGCTGTCCCTAATTTATAATCTTGCGCTGACGCCGATTTTCATGCCTTCGACATCAACTTTAATGATTTTCACTTGAAGCTTGTCCCCGGCTTTAAGTGCCGTAGCCTGGGTCTTATCAATCTCTGAAGAATAAACCAATGCTTCAATATCATCTTCCAATTTCACAAAAACCCCGAAATTGGAATTCATGATCACCACCGAATCCACCACAGAGCCGACCGGGAATTTATCGGCTATAGTGCTCCAGGGATTGGGCTGTAATTGCTTTAAGCCCAGCGTGATCTTGCGTGCTTCAGCTTCCACCGCCAGGACCTGGACTTGCACTTCCTGCCCCTTTTGCACAACTTCCTGCGGATGATTGATCTTCTTGGTCCAGGACATGTCAGAGACATGGATCATCCCTTCCAAGCCATTGTCCAATTCGACAAAAGCACCGTAATCGGTAAATCCCCTGACTGCGCCTTTGGTGATTGCACCGACTATGAATTTAGAGGCTGCCGTACTCCAGGGATTTTCTTCCAGCTGTTTCATGCTCAAAGAAATGCGCTTGGCGTCCTTGTCCACATTGATCACCTGGACTTCAATCACATCACCTAATTTAAACATCTCCTGGGGGTTGACCATCTTTTTCTGCCAGGTGATTTCGGAAGAATGCAAAAGCCCTTCAATGCCCTTGTCGATCTCGACAAAAACACCGTAAGGCATGATATTGACGATCTTGCCCTTGATGCGGGCGCCAGGAGGGAATTTAGCGACCGACTCATCCCAGGGATTTGAAGTAATTTGTTTTAAACCTAATGAAACTTTAGAATTGTCCTTGTCAAAATCCAGGATCAGGACCTCAAGCTTCTGTCCGACAGCAACGATTTCTGAAGGGTGATTGATGCGGCTCCAGCTCATGTCGGTGATATGCAACAAGCCGTCCACCCCTCCTAAATCAATAAAAGCGCCGAAATCAGTGATGCCCTTGACGCTGCCGCGGCGCTTCTGGCCTTTTTTAAGTTCAGCCCAGAGCTTTTCGCGCACTTCTTCCCTTTCCTTCTGCACCATTTCACGTCGGGAAAGGATCAAATTCCTGCGCTGCTTGTTCATCTTGGCCACGACAAATTTATAATTGTGTGTCGTGATGTCATGGTTGGACAGGCCCTTGAAAGCGGACAAGGACATCGGCAAAAACGCCTCGATACCAAAAACATCGACGATGTAACCGCCCTTGACCGCGCGCATGACACGGCCTTCTAAGATGTCGCCTTCATTGATATCATCGGAAAGCTTCTGCCAGCCTTTGAGCCTCTCGGCCTTGGCAAACGAGAGGATCAACCGTCCGTTGTCATCTTCGATATTCTCAATGAGGACCTCAATGGACTGGCCGATGCTCAATTCAGCAGGGTTACGGAATTCCTCAATGGCAACGAACCCTTCAGACTTAAAACCAATGTCAACGATGACCTCTTTGGCCGTGATCGCGGCAATGACTCCCTTTGACACCTCGCCTTCCTTAATGTCCTTCAAGGTACTGGCGTACAACTCTTCCATTAATGATTTTTCTGCATTCATGGGACTTTAAAACCTTCTTTCTTTACAGGAATTCTTTGTGCGACCTACTCACAAAGTCTGATAATTATGCCCAAAAAAGCTCAAATGTCAATAAATTTCTATCGGTTCATTAAAAAACCCCTTAAATCCGTAAGCGGTTGAACATTGATGATCACCGGCACAAACCCGGAGGCGTTCTGTAATTGCTGCAGCATGGCAGGGTCAAGATGAAATTTTACCCCTCCATTGTCCCCCGCCTGCGGCGGGGCCATTTTAGTCTGCAAATTCATTTTCCCAGGGGTCAAATCAATCCCGCCCTTTACCAGCATTGCCGAGTCACTCCATTCTTCTCTTAAAGACTTAAGTATGCTTACTGCTTCCTTACTAAAACCATTAGACGAAGAATAGTCTGCAAAAAGATTCATACAATTCCCACGAACGTTCAAATATATATACCATTCACCAACTTCAAAAGAGATTTTCGTAATTCTAGATTGAAGTTTTAAAGAACCTTTATATTCCAAAAAATTTATTACATTAAGTATGAGCGCCCCTCCATTAAACAAATATGAGACATAATTCTCCTCCGCGCCTCCCACTCTATTTATAAGAAATGCTGATCCGTCAATAACCTGATCCAACTTCATTTTGGCATCTTCTTTTGTCGTCATCGCTCTATCACGTTGCCCCGCTGGAAATACCGCGGACCGGAACGCTGTGTATAATTCTTCGGCTTTTTGGATATCTTTAGGGTTTTGTAATGCCGCGGCGAAAAGTTCAAAAATGTTTGAGTCTGAATAAGTATATCTTTCTCCTGAAATCAAAAGATTGACGCGCCCCAGCTCTCCTTTTCCGGTGTCCCTGATTAACATCGGAAACGAATTGTTCCACTTTAAAGACTCCGCCCATCTCAAAATCTCCGGCCTTAAATTTATTTTATAAAATATCCTGTTCTTCTTCATCATCGATATTAATGCGATGAAATCATCGTATTTTATCACCAGCGGCTTTTTCAGGTCTTTCTTGGCTTTAATCAGGGCCTGCGAAATAGATTGCATTGCTATCGAATTTCTTTCAAGAACTGATGGCAGCATGTAGCTATTGTTCCACTGGGCCCTCGGCCCCCTAAAAGAGTCCATCGCCCGGTCGGATGTTGCCCGCCGGGCCAATTGGGCGCTGTCGTTTTCTTTCTGTATCTTTTTTTGCATGTCTGGAAAATCAGTCATAGAATCTACACTAAGGCTGCCGCGTGTTTCTTGCCCTAAATTCTTACTTAAAAAATCATAGGCACCAAGCAGATCAATATAATTAATTCCCTGCGACGATTGAAACCCGCGAATGATCTTATCTAAAGGAAGCAGGTTTATTTGTGACTGCCAAAAATCATCCCTAATGGCCTCAGCAGAACTAAGTGTTTTCCCAGGATGGACATTCGAAAAAAGCGGAATATAGGGAGATTTAAAAGGCAATGTTCCAAGATAGGCCTTAAACGATTCATTGGCAACAGCCGCCATTGCCAAATGCGGGTCGTGGCTGACCACGGGTAGTTTTACGGGGATGATCCTGCCCTTCATCCCTGTGATTTGCTCTTGTAAAGCCGGAAATTCTTCCAAAGGCGCGGAAATGGTGCAACGGCTGTCTGAAATGCGGATGGCAACCACTGCTTGGGGATGATTACTTAAAATTTGTTCCAATTTCTCATGGGCAATGATGACTATGGCAAAGCGTCTGTTGGCGGCCAACCGGGTCACTGCCTCAAGATACTGGGCATATTTGATCGTCAACTCCAAGGTATGTTCCAGGTCAAGCGCCCCGCTGGCATAAAATGCCGGGACCATCCCAATACTGATGCCCAAGATCATTTTAGGAAAATGACTTTTTAAAATTTCCTTCTTATAAATCTCCCATAAAGCGATCTGGTAGGCCACGATAGCTAATATAGGTCCCACGGTCCTTTTTACCAGCTCCTCTTGCTGGGTGTTAAAAGAAAACTCCGTCACGTCGAATTTATCATCCCCCAAGACCCGCCGCGCTACGTCATTGGCCTCTGCATAGATTTCACGGACTTGCGGATAATGATCGTAAAGTTCTTTTCCTATCCCCGCGGATTGATACCCCCCGGGAGCAAAAAGCACCGCTGTGTGCGCCAATTTCGCCAATTGGGCGCTGTCCCTCTTTTTCCTGCCCGGCCGGATTTCCCGTAAAAGCATGGCGGCATCCGCTGTTCCAACAGACTGATACCCCGCGGGGGTGGGAAGGATTATGGGACCATCTGCCCTGATCTTGCGGAAAACCTTCAAAAGAAAGCCATAACCATATCGATTATATAATCGTGAAAGATCATCTTCTAATTGCAAGGCCAATGGCGTGAGAGTAACGGGTTGATAATGTGACCCTTGTTCTTTGCTAAAAAATGACATATCTTCGTGTCTGAAATTCTCGGACCCTCCCATCACATTGTAATCATAAGGATTAATAACAATAAATGCGCCTTGCCTCATAAAGGGACTCAGTCGATTTATTGCATTAGGACTTAGGGCATATTTAGACTTTGCGCGTCCAGCTTTCTGAAACAATATGTCGTATTGTTTCTGTGGGTTGAACTTAGTTGTATCTTCATTAATAAAATTAAAAGTATACTTATGCGCTTCAGTTTCGCCTGGAAATTTCTTCTCAAAAACAATTTTAAAACCTCCATTAATAATAGAAACCTGCAAATTATCCTTAGAAATCCCCAAACTCTTTAACTCAGCAACCAAACATGAGATAAAACCATCCTTTATCACGCCATAACTCGTAAAACCAGCATTTCTCTTTTCATTGAGATAAACACCCTCTCTATATGTATTATCATCCCAGTCATAATTGATAAAATCTTCATAAGAAGACACATACTGATCCACCATATCAAATTCCGCACCGTTGGTGGTCACCAGGACATGTGTCAGATCAACCCCTGATCCTAAATAAAGAACAATCCCTCTTGAGCGTTCTTTTATGGATTCATGGACAGCCAAATCATAGGCGAAATGCGTTAAGCTCATGGGTTTTTCTTTGCCGGGAAAAAATTTTTTATAAAAACTTTGGGTTTGCTGGTTTATCGTTGGATGGCTTAGCATCGCTTCGTTGCTCATGGCCAAATCTGCGGTCACTTGAAAGCTACCATTGCTTAACTCTTTGTCGTCAATATCATGTACAATCACCATTGCCATATCGCTTAAATGTGTTACCTCAATCCCTCCGGAAAAATATTTTCTTGGAATAGTTTGATTTGTGATGAGGTCAGGCTCTTCTTTGATGTAGTTATAAACACCTTTTTTGAAGGCTTGGAGGTAGCGTTGGTAGATGGTTTCGACGGCGTTCGCGGGAATGACAAGGCCTTGGATTTTATTTTTATCGTCATAAATTTGGGCCAGGATGCTGTCTTTGATTTTCTTTTTATACCAGGCGGCCAAAATGAGGCTGTTGTAGACTTGGCGCAGTTGGGCGAAATTTTTTCCTGTATTGACTTCATGGTTGAGGTCGGGGATGACGATCTCCCTGATGAGTTGGGAACCGAGGGCACTCGTTTCTTCGGAGTCGTTTAGGTGGTTTCCCTGGGGTGCTTTCACATTCAATCGTTTATTTGCTTGGCAATCTGCTTGGGGACACGTTCTTTGTTGTTCTTGATTGAACATGTCCCCTGGTTGGCGTTCACGGGTTGGCGATTGGTTCTTTTCTAAGGCTAAATAATCTTGCTCGAGCATGACTTTTAATTTGCTTTCGACTACGTAAGCTGTTCCTGCTTTCACATTTTCATAAACTACGGCTTTTTCGGGGACTATCCAGACTTTGTTAAAAGTATTCACCGGAATATCGGTTGTCCCAAATTTTTTCTCTGCTTCTTCATAAATACGTTTCCAGAATTTCTTGCCCACTGCGTCTTGCGGGTACATTAAACTCGCCGTGATCTGCTTGAGCATATAATCCTCCGCAAGCAGGTCCCGGCCCATTTCGGTCAGGCCAAAGCTTTGAGGGATGATACGGTCTTTTTCATAGGGAGATAAATTCACCCATAGGTCATTTTCAGGGATGGTGAGGCTGGCGAGGAAGTATTTGATGAGTTTGGTGGCTTGGGGGACACTTGAATTTTTGGAGTCTCCCTGGTCTAAAATAAAATCAAACCTAAAGGGATTGTCCGGATGGACCTTGATGCCTTTTAATATCGCAGGGTTATATTCCGGACTTAGACTGACACGTACACCTGGCGCGGGCAGACGGAATTCATCAGCTTTGGCTTGAGGTCTAGGACCAATGGAATTTAGAAAAAATGCCAGTAAAAGAAAAAAAGATATCTTCGGCCTGGAAAATAGGCCTCGCAAAAATACAGAAGTAGGCATGTTGGAAGTATACCACGTGTATTTAAATACTGCCACATTGAGGGGTTTTAGGCCAAGGCGTAAATTTTATCTAAAATGCGCTGGGAAGCTTCTTCATAGGTGGGGGCATCCTTGACGTAAAAGGGTTCACCGAAGGCGGCGGTCACGGGGCCTCTTTTGAAAAATTTAGTGCCGGGCGCCATCACTTTATCTGTCCCTTGAACATAGACTGGCACAATTGGTACACCTGATCTCAAGGCCAAAAAACCAACTCCGGCCTGGGCCTTGGAAGGCGCATTACCGATCCGGCGGGTGCCTTCCACAAAGATCAAGACCACTTTGTCCTCTTTCAGGCGCCTGAGCGCCTCTCTCATGGCGCCGAAATCCGACTCACCCCTTTTGACCGGAAAGGCCCCTAATTTTTTCAAAAAAAACCCCAAAGCGCCCTTGAACAGCTCTATTTTGGCCATAAAATTCAGGCGCCTCACCGAACATATCCCCAAAACCACCGGGTCCAAATTGCTGATGTGGTTGCTGGCCAGAATAAATGCCCCCTGGCGGGGGATATTCCGGGCCCCAAGGGCTGTATATGGAAAATAAAGCCAGCTTAAGATCTTGGTTGAAAAATAAGTAAAGTAATAAATCATAATTTAAGCGTGTCATTGCGAGGAACAACTGTGCGTGGTCGTATTGACCGAAGAAATCTCATCAGAATCAGTTGTTCTTTTAGAGATTGCTTCGCCCTTCGGGCTCGCAATGACGCATCACTTATTTAGGTTCATCTACTTGTCGACGACCGAATTCCAGGATTTCTTTAGACCGCTTAAGGCTTTTTGATTCCGCGTAAATGCGCACCAGCGGTTCTGTGCCCGAAGGGCGGAACATCAGCCAGTCTTCGTTCTCACAGATGAGCTTGACTCCGTCGAAATCCTTGACCTCAACGACTTTTTTGCCAAGGACGGAATTGATGGTTTTGAGTTTATTTAAATCGATCTTTTTAGCATCCATCGTGTAATCCAGCCGTAAATAATAATACCGCCCGAATTCACGCTCCATGTCTTGGACCAATTGCTTGAAATTCCTCTTGTTGTAAACCATCATCTCCAAAAGCAAAAGCCCGGCCAGGGTACCGTCGCGTTCAGGGATATAACCGGGCAGGCCCATGCCACCGGCTTCTTCTCCGCCGGCCACTATTTTCTGGGAAACCATTAAATCCGAAATGTATTTAAAGCCCACCGGTGTTTCGTAAAGCTTACGGCCAAGTTTCTTGGCAATACGGTCGATCATGGTGGTGCCGCAGATGGTCTTGATGATGCCGCCTTCAACATTGCGGTTACGGACCAGGTGCAAGATCAAAAGGCCTAAAATTTTCTGGGGGGAAACAAATTCACCGCCGGGCATCACCGCGGCAATGCGGTCGGCATCCCCGTCGAGCACATGGCCGAAATCAAACTTCTCTTTTTTCATGCGGCCCATCATGGCCTTCAAGCACTCAGGGATGGGCTCCGGCTTGCTGCCGTCAAAGCCGGGATTCACGTCTTCGCGCATCAGGGTCAATTTGATATTTGTCCCTTTAATTATCTGGAGCATCAGGTCGCGGCCGCTGCCATGCATGATATCAGCCAGCACCTTGAATTTGGCTGTTTTCATTTTCTTTAGATTCAAATAGGCACGGATAAATTTAACATACGCTGTTTTAAAATCATGCACCACGATCAAGCCTTGATCGACCGCCCCGGGACGGTTGAGACGCTTGATCGGGGTTTGCCCGAGATAGTTTTCAACAAGATTTGTAATGTCCTTAGAGGCGCCGCCACCCTGGGCCGTCTTAATTTTAATGCCGTTAAATTTGGCAGGATTGTGGGACGCCGTGATCATGATGCCGCAAACATTGGAAAGACCGACAACTCCGAAACTTAAAGCAGGAGTGGGAATGGAAGTGTCTGAAAGATATGTTTTGATGCCATTGGCCGCAAAAACCTCGGCAAAGCTTTCCGCGTATTCAGCGGAAAGAAAACGGTTGTCAAATCCAAGTGAAGCTGTTTTGAGTAAAATTTGGGGGTTATCTTTATTGACCCAGTCAGCAACGGCCTGGGCCACGATACGGACATTCTCAAAAGTAAAGGTGTCTGAAATGACCGCGCGCCAGCCGTCGGTGCCGAATTTAATTTGAGACCTTATATCGCTCATAAAATTCCTTATTTGATATACAACCGGTGACGCTTAATATAGCGGATGACCGCTTTGGGCGTCAAATACCAGGTGGACCTGCCGGTCTTGATACGCTGACGGATGTCGCTGGAAGAAATATCAACAGCCGGCATATTGATCTTCAAATAAGGCCAACGCTTGGGATAATTTTTATCAAAGCCCGGGCGGTTTAATATGACCAGACGGGCCGTCTTCAAAATTCCCTGCGGTTCCCTCCAGCGGTGAAAGGTCCTTAAATTGTCCGCGCCCATCAATAAATAAAATTTAGACCGCGGGTAAGAGAGCTTAAGTTCATTTAACGTATCAACGGTATAAGAGACCTGCCCCCGACGCAGCTCACCATCGTATAATTTAAAGGCCCCATTGCCCTTGATGGCTTCTTTGACCATCACCAGGCGTTTGGAGGCAGCCGGCAGGGGATGTTTGGTCTTAAACGGCGAACAAAAAGCCGGGACAAAAAACACCGCATCAAGCTTCAATGCCTCTAGCGCACTTTGGGCCATCAGCAAATGGCCAAAATGGATGGGATCAAAACTGCCGCCTAAAACACCGATTTTTTTCATTTTCGGACCTGCCCATTGCCATAAACTTCATATTTATAACTGGTCAGGCCTTCCAGGGCCATGGGCCCGCGCACGTGTAATTTATCGGTGCTGATGCCCACCTCTGCCCCGAAGCCGAACTCAAAACCGTCGGTAAAACGGGTTGAAGCATTGACGTAGACGCACGCCGAATCCACGGCATCCAGGAATCTTTGCCCCTGTTTCTTGTCCCTGGTGACTATGGTGTCCGAGTGGTGCGAACCATAGGTATTGATATGTTCGACGGCTTGGGCGATATTTTCAACCACCCGTACCGAAAGGACCAAGTCCAGATATTCCGTGCGCCAGTCTTCCTGTGTTGCTTTTTTGATCCCGTCTTTGACAATGGCACGCGTGGCCTGGTCTCCCCGGATTTCGCAACCGGCTTTTTGCAAATCCGCAATGGCCGACGGCAGGAATTTCCGGGCCACGAGCCGGTCAACCAAAAGGGTTTCCATGGCATTGCATACGCCGGGCTTCTGCGTCTTGGCATTCATGGTAATGCTATGCGCCATTTTCAAATCCGCTTTATCGCTGACATAGACATGGCAAACGCCCTTGTAATGCTTAATGACAGGGATACGCGAATGGCCGGCGACGAAACGGATCAACTCTTCGCCGCCGCGCGGGACGATGACATCGAGGTATTCATCGAGTTTCAAAAGTTCACGCACCGCCTCACGGTCAGTGGATTCGATCAATTGCAAGGCATCCAACGGGACCTTGGTTTTCTTTAATTGGCTTTTTAAAACTTTAAAGATCGCCTTGTTTGAATGGATGGCTTCACGGCCGGCTTTTAGGATGGCCGCATTCCCGGATTTCAAACATAGAGCAGCGCAATCAGCAGTGACATTGGGGCGCGATTCATAAATAATACCCACGACACCTAAAGGCACACGAATTTTTTTGATTAAAAGTCCGTTGGGACGGTGGATTGTTTCCAGTAATTGGCCGACAGGGTCTTTGAGCCTGGCTGTCTCACGTAGGCCGTCGGCCATTGCGCAAATGCGTTTGGGATTTAGCATTAAACGGTCAATAAGCGCTGGAGAATACTTGGCTTTTGAAGCAGCAGCCAAATCTTTGGCGTTTTCCCTGATTAAATAGGACTGTTGGGCCTCCAAAGCATCAGCCATTTGCATCAGCACACGGTTTTTCTCTTTCGTGCCGATCAAAGCCATCTGGTAGGAAGCCCTTTTAGCCGCCTTTGCTATTTTTAAAATGTGAACGGATAAATTCATACAGTAAAATACGTCCCAATCAGCAAGCCGGAAGTTGTACCCACCAGCACATTTGGGACATTGCCCCCGGCGATAATACAAGGAATATGCGCTTCTCTGACAAATTTAACAGCATCAATTTTAGTTTTCATTCCGCCACGTGCAACTTGGATATTGGCGGTGCCTGCAGATATGGCCACTATTTCCGGCGTAATTTCATTGACTTCCGGGACCACTTTTTTATTATGATCTAATAACCCGTCAACATCGGAAAGAATGATCAAAAGATTGGCATGTAAAAGTTTTGCCACTAAAGCCGAAAGCTTATCATTATCCCCAAATTTGATCTCTTCTGTGGAAGTGGTGTCATTTTCATTAATGACCGGCACAATGCCTTTTTGCAATAATGCATCTAATGTATGGCGTACGTTTAATGCACGTGTATCTTTGCCAAAATCATCCCAGCTCAGTAATACTTGGGCACATTTCAAGCCGGCTATTTTGAACGATTCAATGTAATTACGCATTAATACAGCCTGACCAATAGCTGCACGGGCCTGTAAAGCTCCCAAGTCCGTTGGACGTCTATTCTCCCCCAACTCTCCCATACCTAATGCAATTGCACCGGATGAAACCAGGACAACCTCGACGCCTTTTTTGTGCAATTGGCTGATCTGTTTGGCCAATGAGTTTAATCGCTCTCTGCGGGCCTTAAATTTCTCGTCCGCAATCTGGCTGGAGCCGAGCTTCACAACAATCCGTTTAATGGGTTTTTGAAAGGTGCGTGTCATATTTCTGAATGTTAAACAAAGCGCTCGGAATTTGAAACTGTAGTTCGAGCGTAATATTCTGAATCACGGCTGATGTATTCTGCAATGGATTCAATGTCCTCAACAGCTTCAGGAGACCATCTTACTTTACGAGCCATTTTGCCAACCGTTTTTCAACGTCCTCTTGAGGAATACTGCCCTCTCGTTTAGCCCGCTCGAGTCCTCTATTAATCTTCTCAATCACATAAAGATGATATTGAATATCTTCAATGGTGCAGTCATTAGGCAGTTTTTGAAGTAAAGACCTGACTTCCTTTTTAGCTGTGTTCATAAAATACCCCCTTTAAATTTAAGTATAACATAGGTATTTATAAAGCAAAAACACTAAGAATTATTACCCCTCAATTATATCCATTTTCCTGTTGTGCTTTATCAACATCTTTGATCGTGGATTTAACACTGTCTAAAATACTTGTTTGGCTGGTCGTGTCAATGCCTGCTTCGTTGGCTATCTCTTGTGTGCCTTGGTCCATTCCGGTTGGTTTTCCAAAGTACTTTGTGAACACAAAATAAGCCAAAACACTGATAAACGCAACAGCAAGAAGCAGCCCGATCAACCCTATAAAACCTCTATTATTCACCGTCTACCCCTAGGTCAATTCCACAATGCGTTGCTGTTGGTCTTTTCGAAATCAGCCAATGTTTGGACGGCCGTGGTGTAGGCTTTCAGCTTTTTATACCGGCGCGCGGCTTTAAATTCATCAAGCCAGAACCTTAACATAGTGGCCTTGTGAACGGGCAATTGGGCGATGACTTTTTCCACTTCTTTGACTATTGGCATTTGTTCTCCTTGATTTGCAGTAAATGACCCTAAACTTGTATTATAGCAGCAATCTGATGGTCGCGACAAGTTTATCCAGGCCTTGCCTTTCTTTGGCGGAAATGGGGATTATGTCACGGGTGACCTTGCGTTTGAAACGCGTTAAGTTCTTTTTGGCGCCGTCCAAGTCCATTTTATTGGCGACCAGGATACGGTGCTTATGCAATAGTTCTTCGCTATACAGATCTAATTCTTCACAGATCTTGTAATAATCATCGATAGGATCACGGTCTTCACTGCCGGACATGTCGATGACATGCACCAGGATCTTGGTGCGCTCGGCATGCTTGAGGAATTGATGGCCCAGACCCTTGCCTTCATGGGCCCCTTCGATCAAGCCCGGCAGGTCTGCCATCACAAAATTCTTGTCCTCATCTTCTTCGTCTTTAACAATGCCTAAGATCGGGGACCTGGTGGTAAAAGGATAATTGGCGATCTTGGATTTGACCTTGGACACGGCGCAAATGAGCGTTGATTTGCCGGCATTAGGAAATCCGATCAGCCCCACATCAGCAATGATCTTTAATTCCAGACGTATGGTGCGCTTCTCGCCGGACAGGGGCGCCAGGACCGTGCGGTTATGGTTATTACCGCGGCCGCCTTCGCCGCCGCGGGCCACGATCACGCTGTCCCCGTTGACAGTTAAATCACGGATCATTAAATCCGTATCATAATCCCACAGGACCGTTCCCACGGGAACGCGCAAGATACAATCTTCGCCCCGTTTGCCGGTTTTATTATTACTGCTGGCATGCCCGCCGCTTTTGCCCACATAATGCTGTTTGAAGCGGTAATCCAAAAGGGTATGTAAGTTTCGGTCGGCTTCAAATACAATATTAGCGCCGCGCCCGCCATCGCCGCCATTGCAGATGGGATAACGCGTGTACTTATCGCTGTAATGGCTTTCACAGCCCTTGCCGCCATTACCCGCTTGTACTTCAATTCGTGCCTGATCAACAAATGCCATAATATTATATTCCTATCGCACAAATAAAAAGGGGACAGTTTAAACTGTCCCCGTTTAAAAGGGGACAGTTTAAACTGTCCCCTTTTTATTTAACCGGCAATTTTTGCAATTTTAACGGTTGTCAAATCCTGGCGGTGGCCATGGGTGCGCGCGGAATCTTTGCGCTTGCGGTACTTATAAGCGATGACCTTGGGTGCCCGCATTTGATTAAGGACCTCGGCCTTGACCTCGACACCTTTCAAATACGGCGTTCCTAATTTGACATTCTTACCGTCGGAATAAAGCAAGACTTTATCCAGGACGATGCTCTGGCCTTTTTCATAATCAAGGCGATTGGCCTTGATGCAATCGCCCTCGCTGACTTTGAACTGTTGATTGCCTACCTGGACCACTGCAAACATAGAAGTCTCCTTATCAATACTTTTAAAAGTCCGATATTATACAATGAATCGTGGTTTAGTCAAAATATTTATTCAAGCGATCCTTGCTATTCACTGTCATTCTGAGCGAAGCGAAGAATCTCAACAAAATTATCCATGACAGGGTTGTTCTTTTAGAGATCCTTCGGCGAGCAACTGCGAGTGTCGGTCAATACGACCAGTTGCCTCAGGATGACCCCGACGTTACGTCGGGGTCAATTTATCTTCACCTTCCCGCGGCCTTCGCAATAGGGGCAGCTGTGGAATTCCAGGGATTCAATCGTCTTGCCTGTGCGCGCCCTGGTCATCTCCACAAGCCCTAACTGGGATATGCGGTTCACCTCGGTCTTGGCATGGTCTTTGACCAGGCCGTCCCGCAGGGCATTAAGCACCTTGCGCTTGTGTTCTTCGCGGTTCATGTCGATAAAATCAATGACGATGATGCCGCCCAGGTCCCGCAAACGCAGCTGGCGGGCGATCTCGGGTGCCGCTTCCATGTTGACCGCGAAAGCGGCGTCCTCCGGCGTGCCCTTGCCCTTAAAACGGCCGCTGTTGACATCCACGACCGTCACCCCTTCCGTCGGTTCAATCACCACATAAGCGCCGGTTTTCAGGTAAACCTTGGACTCGTAAATCTTGTCCAATTCGCGCGTCACATTTTTGGCATCAAACAAGGCCAGGGGGCCGGGGTGATAATGGATCTTGTCCATGACCTCTTTGCCGATCAAATTTTGCGCGAACTTGCCCATCTTGATAAACTCATCCTTGGAATCAATGATCACATGCTGGACATCGTCCTTGAGCAGGTCCCGGATCACCTTCCAGATCAAGGAGCCTTCCTCATAAATAAGGGCGGGCGGCTGCTTTTTCTTGGACAATTCACGGATCTCCTGCCATTTATTGACCAAAAATTTAGAATCACGGAAAATTTCTTTTTCACCCTGCTCCATGGAAGCTGTGCGGATGATAAACCCACCGCTTCTGGGGAAAGTAAAGGTCTTTAAAATGTCCCTAAGGCGCTGGCGCTCTTCAGGCTTGTCGATTTTCTTGGAAATACCGCTGTGCTTGTCCACCGGCATATACACTACAAAACGCCCGGCCAGGCTGATATGGGTGGTGAGCCTCGCCCCCTTGGTCCCAAAGGGGTCTTTGACGACCTGCACTAAAATTTCCTGGTCTTTCTTTAATGGCAATTCATTTTTGTCGTGACGGGGCTGGGGGCGCCTGTCATTGGCCTGCTGCCCGATGGACGTCTGCTCGGCCGCCGCGGCCGCGGGCTTGGGGAAGATCATGTTGAGGATTTTTTGAGGAGTGCTTGTTTTCGGCTCTTCCTCGATTTTCTCTATATCATTGAGAAAGGGGTTATCGGCGTCGGTCAAATACAAAAAGCCGTTTTTTTCCTGCCCGATGTTGACAAAAGCCCCGTTGATCGACGGCAAAATGGACTCGACCTTGCCTTTGTAAATATTGCCCAGCATGGACTGGTGGCGGTCAAGCTCAATATAGAAATCATCCAGCTTGCCGTCTACCAGGACCGCCACGCGCCTCTCATCCTGCGCGACTTGAATAAGGATTTCTTTGGACACAGCTCTCCTCCTTTAACGTGTTTAAAAAAAGATGCTAATACACGCGGGGATGAAAACTATTGGACTGCGGTGGCGGCAGAATTCTTACTGACTGTAATGATGTGCGGCGTCAAAAAGATGAGTACTTCGCTTTTAGTCTTCACGGTGTTCGTGTTCTTGAAAAAATTGCCCAACCAAGGTATGTCCCCCAGCACGGGGACCTTTGTCTTGGTGATGTCCGTCTGGTCCGTGATCAAACCGCCGATGACTAAAGTTTTGCCGTCTTCCACCATCACATTGGTTTCAGCCTCTTGGTTGGTCGTTTCGGGTAGCTGGTTATTGTCTACCGTGATCGTCCCCTTAAGCGCCGAAATCTGCGGATGCACATCCAATGTTATCAAACCTGCGTTGTTCACATGTGGTGTAACCTCTAAATTAACACCGATAGGTAATTGGGTAAAACCGGTGACCTGCTCCTGTCCCGTGCTCGAATTAAAAGAATACGTTGCCTCCGGGTATTCCAAGCCGATATTTATTTTTGCCTTTTGATTGTCCAACGTCACGATGCGGGGGTTAGAAAGTATTTTTGTCGTGCCACGGGTGCTTAAAATTTGCAAGGTGGCAGAAAATTGGGAAGCATTGATCGTCCCATAAGAAAAACCTGTGGCTGTGGTGGATGCTAAAGTCGGGGCGGCGATGCCTGATAAAGTGGCGGTTGAAGTCGGATAAAAGGTCGTGCCCCCAAAGGCCCCCGCACGCCCTGATCCTCTTGACTCTGAAAAAGGAAAAATGGTGGGAATAGTGGACCCTGAAACGCTGGCCTGGAGCACCCAATCGACACCCATATTTTCAGTGTCGCTCAGGTCCGTTTCAATGATCTTAGTTTCTATCGACACCTGCGGGGTGATCGTATCCAGGGATTTTACGACCCCGGATATCAACTCCAGGTTGCGCGCCATGTCCCGCACAATAAGCGCGTTGGTACGGTCGTCGAAATTGATAAACCCGCGTTTACTGATCATTTTTTCAATGATCTTCATCACGTCTTCCGCCTTTCCAAAGGAGAGATAAAACGTTTTGGAAACCAAGGGTTCCTGGTTTTCCAAGGCCGCGAAATTCTCACGGTACTTTTTCAAATTTTCAACAGTCATGACCGTGATGATGTTGTCCTTGCGGTCAAAGCCATAGCCATAGGTGGAGAGGATCACATCCAAGGCCTTCTGCCAGGGCACATCTTTTAACTCAATATTGACGATTCCGGTCACATCGGGTGCCGCCACAATATTCACCCCGCTTTTAAAGGCCAGCACTTTTAAAACGTTCCTTATATCGGCATCCTGAAAATCCAGGCTGACAAGCCCTTCTTCCATAGGCAAAACAGCAGGGGCCGCCCCGCTGGCCGCTGCTCCACCGGGGTCGCCGGGCAAAGAAGCCCCAGCCATCGGCACAGAAGCTGTGGCCAGCATTAATATGATCAAGCTGGATACACGCTTTAGCATTACATGCCTCCTGATTTAAGTTTTAAAATAAATCTTTGGTCACTTTTTAAGAATTCCACATGGTCAATGGCAATGACATCCACCATATAGGGACCGATTTGGTCATGGGCGCGGACGATCTTGCCGTTGACAAGCGCGGCATTGTTCCCGGCCGCGTCCGCCACAATCCCCTCTAAGACCAAGTCGTTGACCGATAAATCTTCATCGTAAGTGACCACCATCCCGGTGGGAGAGACCAAAGGCAAAAATGGATCACGTTTCCCATGATCATCATACACGAAATTCCCTTGGGCACACACAGATTTTGCAAATAAAAAAATCATCGCGTAAATGAGCAGTCTCATAAATTTTTAGCCTGGCCCGAAGACTGGTCCACCAGGATGATATTGATGGTCAAAGAAAATAAATGTTCTTTGGGGTCCTTCTCGTCGTTTTGAATGATAAAATCGTCCAGGATAAAGAACATGTTTTCATTTTCCAATTTGTTAAGGAAATGCCCAAACATATGATAACCGCAATGGGCCTTGATCACAATGGGTAAAGAGTAAAATTTGCTCTCGGAAGCCGCTTTTAAAGTTTCCTGCAGGTTTTTTTCCGGGACCAGCTGGTCAATTTTAACGCCATATTCATTGGCAATGCTGGAGATGGCGCTGAGAATAAGAGGGACTTCCTGGATGGGGCGCACCTTGACGCTAAGCGACTTTAATTGGTCGCGGTCCTCCTGGAGATTTTTCCGGAGCAGATTGGTCCGCCCCCTGTCTTGCAAAACCTGCCGGGTATCTTCGGACAATTTTTTTATTTGGTCATTGATATTGGCAATGCTGTCCATCTGGGGTAAAACCAAAAGGACCACATCCAGTAAAATGACCAGAAAAAAAACAAGCACCAAGATGGCATAACGCAGCTGGTCGCTTAAACTGTTAAAATATTCAATGATTTTATTCATTTTTTATTTTTGCCATGACGGTAAAATCCGTCACCTCAACAGCATTGTTGCTGCCCCGCTGGATGGAATTGACTTCCAAAGTCGAAAAATCCCTCATAAAACCGTCGTTTTGTTTTAACGCGGACAAAAACAAGCCCACATTATTGATTTCATTCTGGCTTTTGGAGACGACACTGCCTTCGATGGTCAGGCCGGTCTTGTCTAAAGTCATTTTTCTGATCCAAACCCCTTTGGGAAGCGCGTCGCTGATGGCATTGAATTTGGGGGACCACAGCACCGATTTTTTGACCGTCATATCGGAAACCATCTTAATGTTCTTTTTTAAGTCCCCGGACTCTTTTTTAATGGAATCCAATAAAGCTTTGTCAGGGGCCAACTCCTGCCAACGCGCGTTATAAGCTGACAAATGGCGGGCATCCTTGAGCCATATCACCCCCAAAATGAGATGACACGCCGCCATGATCAAAACCAGACCAAACCCCACGCCTACAAGAATGTCCTTGGACAAATTGAGCTCCAAGGAATTTGCGTTTCCTTTGCCGTCTTTTCTTGATGCCGCAGGTATTAAATTAATGTCTATCATATTCTACAGCCCCAGCCCCAGGGCCACGCCAAACTGCACGGCATAGGTTTGAATGTCCTTGGACGCCGCCGGGGTCTTTAAGCGCGCGCTCCCCAGGGGGTTCCAAATCTTGACCGGTAAATTCAGGTTTTTTTCAAACATAGCTTCAATGCCGTTTAATAATGAGCCTCCGCCCCCTAAAAAAAGCTCATCAACCTGGATATTCTTTTCAGTCATGAAATAATCCATCGACAAACGGATTTCGGTGATCAAATTATTGATCGGCATCTCACAGGCTTCAAGGATTTGGGCTGATTTATCGCCGGGTGCCAGCTTGACCGCCTCAGCCTGCGGGGCATCAAGCCCCATGGCATTGGCGATTTTTTTGGTCATCTCCTGGCTGCCGACGAATATGTCCCTGGCAAAGCGCGGGGAAGAATCCTTGAAAATCATAAGGCAAGACGCCGAGCCGCCGATGTCCAGCACGGCCTTGGCTTTCCCGGACGGGGAAAGCTGAGGCCCCAGGCGGCTGAAGGCATTGGCGGTCGCGATGGAATTGATCGTCACGCGGTTTAATTCAAGCCCGGCTTCCTTAAATAATTTCAAACGCTCATCCACGATCTCTCTTTTGACGGCCGCCATCAAGACCAGCATTTTCTTGTCTTTGCTGTCGGGGTCCAAAATAGAACAATCCGTGTAAATGCTTTTGGGGTCGAAAGGGAAATATTTGTCCAGGTCGAAAATATACGATTTGCGCAGGTCTTCCAGGGGCATGCGGGGCAGGTCAACATAACGGATCAGGGTCCCTTTACCGAAAACGGCACAAGACAAAAGCTGGTTGTTGAATCGCAGGCGATCGACGATTTTTTTCAGCGCGCCCTTGGTGTCGGTGCCTGCCAAAGGTTCAATGGCCCAATGGCGTATTTCATACCCGCCCGCGGCCTGCCCTAACTCCACGGCCTTGATGGATGAAGTGCCTATATCTATGCCGATGACCGCGGGTGCCGCGGGTTTTGGTATCAAACGATTGACCAAGGACACATATTGGTCAAATACTTTCTTATATCCCATGGCATTATTTTAACAGATTAACAAAGAGGGTGTAAAATTTATTCTTATTTTTTTTACAAAATGGGTCTCCTTGCCCCTTGCACAGGCGGCTTTTCTCGGGTATACTTTGTTTATAGATATTCAAAATATGAACAAACACGGCCAATCCATGATTGAATATGTTTTAATCGCGGTCCTTGTTGTTTTGGGGGTCGTGGTCATGGGTCCCTATGTCCTGCGTTCGGTCAACGCCCATTTCAAATTATGGGATGACGGGGTCAAGGATTCATTTGAAGAAAGTATCAAGCAGGCCCCTGCAAGTGATATTCCTCAGATCAATGCAACCTGCGTATGTAATATTACTGCCGGAAACTGCGGAAACACCACTCTCTGCCAGCAAGGGGGATGCTGTGCCGGCTTTCGGGAGTATGATGATGAATGTCCTCCCCCTTCCATACAGGGATGTGATGGCCATAAGGCCTCCGCCTGTAATCCTGATCCCACCTGTTGTTTAGTTTATTCCTCAAATGGTTGCAGCCAAACCTCTGTACCGCCAAACGGCCTTCCCTCTGCCGGTCAGCCGGTTCAAGCTGGTTCAACCGGCCTTCCGGCCGGGTGTTCGACGTATTCCACCAACATCTGCTATGCCGGCCAAAGCCAGTGGACCACTCAATGCCCAGGCCTTCCGACCGCGTGTTGCCCTGATCCCAGCTGCGCGGCCCAGTGCACGGGACCATATTCTTCAGACTCAACAGTCAACCTGTTTTGCCAAACCAATACCATCACCCCACCGACCAATCTGGACCCAAGCACAAATACCGGCATTACTTTCGTGGCCAATCAAGCGGCCTGTGCCCCCAACCCGACATGCCAGATGTATTGCGTTGCCCCGAATGTACTTAATTCGACGGGCACAGCTTGTGTTGCGCCTTCTACACCATCTGTCCAGTGCTTTGGAAATAAAAATGGCACAATTTATTCTTTCAATGGAGAATATACCGGTTCCTTTTCCGGCAATATACAGAATAATTCTTGCGGCAATATTGATATAAGCATGTCATGCACCAGCAATGGTACATTAGGGGGGATTTGTATTACGGCAGACAATTGCGGCACTCATCGAACTGGCAGTGGAAGTCAACCTGGTTGCGCGGCCAGCCCCTCTTCAATATCTTGCAGCGGATCATCTATGACATTTTATTGGCAACCAGGTAATGGCGGTACCTGCGCCAATGGCGGTGGGTGCACATCATGTCAATCTGGCAATAATACTTGTTCTCCGACATACACTATTAATTGCTCAGGTGGTCAATTGACAAATGTAATAGATAATAACCCCGCTGATCCTGGTGTAGGAGGAATTACAGCAGCATCCACCAATGGTTGTAATTGGTCAGGATCAGTAACGATAAGGGATTTTGGTACAGGAAATGATATGACTTTAAATTGTGGTCTTGATGCAAATGGAAATGGGATTTTAACTCAATTCACATATGACGTTTAACGATGAGTGACCGGCATGAGGACCACGGGTTTTTTTTACTGCATCTGCTGGATCATTGTTTCCAGGTGGGATTTGCGTTTGTCCAGATCGACCATTTGGGAACGAAGATCATCCAAATCAGCCATGAGCCCATGGCCCTGCCGGTTTAAATCATCAAGGCTGCCCTGTAATTTGTCCCCTTCGACATGGTCACTGACCGTCATCGCGGGACCAAGGGCTTTTTTGCCCATTTTTTCCATCAAATTCTTAAGTTGCGCGTAATTGCGTTCTAATACTTTCAACTCCCCTTCCAACTGGCGCAGCTGGTCATTGTCCCATTGGTCGGCAATTCCAACGCCTTCTGATGGCTTCTCTTGCTCTGAGGCAGCTATCTGGGCCTCCAAATCTTTAATCTGTTCTTTTAAAAGCTGCTGGTGCGCCAAAGCGCCGGCCGCGGGCTGCAAGGGCGTATTTTCCTGAAATGCCAGGATCGATCCATGCAGGGCCTCTTGCCGCTCTTGGCTGTCGTAAATCATTTTCATCAATTTTAATTTTTCTTTTTGGCTATGGTCTTGGGATTGGACTTGCGGTGATTGTCCCCAGGGAGGCAAGGACTGTCCATTGTTCATCCCCTTGAGCTGCAAAAGCAATTGTTGTTCTTCCTGATAACCAGCGCCCAAAGACTGTTGGAGCAATTTAATGGCGACTTCCGCTTTTTGGGTTTGATTGTCCAAAGCATAATTCTCTCCTTCCAGGCGGGTGATGGTCTGGGACCGGCGGGGGTTTTTATCCTGCAGTTGGGCGGCTGTCTTGTTTAAAACACTGCCTTGGGCGACGATCTGCCCCAACTGCATCTGCAGCTGCAGGACCCGGCTTTTGACGGCCTTGTCACGGAGAGTCAGTTGGTCATTTTCTGATTGTAATTGGGCCACGCTCTGTTTTAATTCAGCCAATACGTCCTGCAGCGAGGAGGCGGCGGACATGACATTGTCCTCCTGGGCCAGGCTGCGGCCAGGGATGAATATCAGCCCAAAAATCACAATTAACAAATTACAAATGACAAAACAACTCACTTGTTTATTGTTTATTGTTTGTAATTTGTATTTTGTAAATTGTAATTTCTTCATCTTACGTTATCTCAATGCCGAGGTCATGCTTAAAATCGGCATGAATAAAGCGATGACGATAAACCCGACGACGACCCCTAAAAACCCGATGATCAAAGGCTCGATCAATTTGGTCAGGCCCTCGACCGCCGTGTCCACCTGCTCGTCATAAAATTCCGCCACCTTGGACAACATTTTTTCCAGTTGCCCGGACTTCTCGCCGATGGCGATCATCCGGGTGACCATCAGCGGGAAAATGGTGCTTTTAGACAAAGGCACGGCAATGCTGTTTCCCTCCTTGACGCTGACCTTGATTTCATCGACTAAAATTTCAATCACCCTGTTGCCGCAGGTCTTCCCGACAATGTCCAAAGATTCCAAGATAGGCACACCGCTTTGGCTGAGCGTGGCAAAAGTCCGGCAAAAGCGGCTGACCGAGACCTTGCAGATCAAGTCCCCGAATACCGGCAACTTTAATAGCATGGTGTCCACCTGGATATGGCCGGAAGGTGTCTTTTTGTAATTGTTAAAAAGGAAGGCGAGCACAAACCCGCCGGCCACGATGAATATAAGGTCATGCTGGAGCATATCGCTGAAATCGATCAGCATCTGGGTCATGACCGGTAATTTTTGGCCCAGGGACGAATAGATCTGGGAAAAGGTCGGGACGACCTTGACGAGCAGTCCCACGGTGATCAATATGGCCATGCTTACGACCACTGCCGGATAAATCATCGCGCCTTTGACTTTCTGGCGGAGGCGTTCGCTTTTTTCCAGGTACATGGCCACACGCTCAAGGATGGTGGTGAGGATACCGCCGCTTTCACCCACCCGGATCATGTTCACGTACAGTTGGTCAAATATTTTCGGGTGCTTCTCAAAAGCGCTGGAAAGACTGCTGCCCACCTGTATGTCTTCGCGGATCTCAACAAGCGCCTGTTTGAAGTTAAGATTGGAGGTCTGCTCGCTCAAGGCCTCCAGGGTCTGCAAAATAGGTATGCCCGCGTCCACCATGGTGGCAAACTGGCGGGTGAAAATGACCAGGTCTTCGGGCTTGATTTTTTTCCCGCGCTGGGGTTTGGTGGATTTTTTGAATACCGATTCCTTTTCTTCCTCTATGCTTAAAATGATCAGATCGCGCTTGCGCAGCTCGGCGATGATCATCGGTTCACCTTCCGCGGAAATCCTTCCGGCCACGTTTTTGCCTTCCTGGTCCCGGGCGGTGTATTTATAGGTTGGCATGGGTCACGTCCTTTAGTAATTACGTGCTATGGCTTCTTCAATTTCCGCCTTGGTCGAAATAAAAACAGCGATGCGGCATTTGGTCAACGCTTCCAAATAATTTTTCTTCTCTTCCGTCAATGGATTGACCATCACGACACTTAAAATATCGCCGATGCGGTCCAAGGCGATCACTTTTTCCTTTTGGGCCACCTCGAGGGGGATCAAATGCACGATTTGCGGATCAATGGTGTATTTATTGACGGCGATATACGGCAGGCCGCACTGGATGACCAATGCCACCACGATGTCCCTGTCATCCAAGAGCCCCATGTTGACGAGGATTTCACCGATAAAGCCGCCCTTTGTCTTTTGCGCTTGAAGGGCGCCTTCCAACTGCTCACGGGTGATCCTTTTGCGCTGGATCAGGATTTCACCCAATAAAACTTTATATGCATCCATTTATTCATCCTCCGAGGCCACGCGAAAAACTTCGGTCACAGTAGTCTCCCCCGCGCACATTTTATCAACGACATCGTCAAAAAGCAATTTCATCCCTTGATTTTTCTGGGCATAGCGGGTTATTTCAATAGACGTGCTTTTATTCAACAGCATCCCGCGGATGTGGTCATCGATTTGCAGGACCTCCGTGACACCCACCCGCCCTTTGTACCCGGTGCCCCGGCAATGCTCACAGCCCTTGCCTTCATATAAAACAATGCCTTCTTTAAGCCTGTGCTGGATTTTTTTCAACATTTCCGGTTTAATGTCCACGGGCCTTTTGCAGGAATCACAAATACGGCGGCACAGCCGCTGGGCACAGACCAGGACCAGGCTGGAAGCCACTAAAAAAGGTTCAAGGCCCATGTCCACCAGGCGCGTGACAGCGCCGCTGGCACTGTTCGTGTGCAAGGTCGAAAGGACCAGCTGGCCGGTGAGCGAGGCCTTGATCGCGATGTCCGCGGTTTCCGCGTCCCTGATTTCGCCCACCATCACCACATCCGGTGATTGCCGTAAAATGGCCCGCAGTCCCGTGGCAAAATTGAGCCCTATGTCCGATTTGACCTCGATTTGCGTCAGGCCGTCCACCAGGTATTCCACCGGCTCTTCGATGGTGATGATGTTCCTTTCGGGTGTGTTTAACTTGGATATCAATGAATATAACGTCGTGGATTTTCCGCTGCCGGTGGGGCCGGTCACCAGGACCATCCCGTAGGGCTTATAAATGGACTCTTCCAGGACGGTGGTGGCATTTTTGGAAAACCCTAATTTAGACAGGCCCACCGAAAGATTGTTCTTGTCAAGGACACGCATGACTATTTTTTGGCCCCAGGTCGTCGGAAGCATGGAAACGCGGAAATCCACTTCCTGTTTTCCCACCTTCATTTTAAACCGCCCGTCCTGGGGGGTCTGGGTATTGGTAATGTCCAAATTCGCCATGAGTTTAATGCGCACTCCCACCGCGTTTTTGCTTTCCTTAGGGATGGTCAATATGTCCTGCAAAATCCCGTCTATCCGAAACCGCACGCGCATCCCCAGCTCCTGGGGTTCTATATGGATGTCCGACGCCCTTTGGCGCAGCGCCTCCTTGATGACCAGGTTAACGATGCGGATGATCGGCCCTTCCTCCACGGCCAATGGATCATCCTGTGGCGTAAAGTCGTCTTTCTGGCCTTCCTTTCCCTGCAATATTTCAAAATCCTTGGTCTGTGCGTCCCCGGCCCCGCGGGACATGGACACGGAGTCAGCGGTATAAAAGTGGTCGATGACCCCCGCGATCTGGCTTTCAGCGGCGAGCACGATCTCGATTTCCTTGCCTGTCACATTACGCAGGTCATCCATGACAAACACATTTAACGGGTCAGCGATGGCCACCGTCAAGGTGCCCCCCAGCAAGGAGATCGGCATCACGTGGTACTGGCGCGCGCTCTTTTCCCCAAGGACGGATTTAAGGCGTTCATCGAAACGGTATTTGGTCAGGTCGATGGAAGGTATGTGCAGCTCGCGCATCAAGAGGATCAGCAAATCCTGTTCGGAGATGAGCCCCTGTTTGAGCAGGGCCTTGACCAGGCTTATATTTTTGTCCTGCTGGACCTCTATCAGCGCGTCAATGTCCGCCGGGTTGATATTCGGCATTTCTTTGAGCGTTTTTAATAACCGGTCTTGGGTTGTGTCCATAGTTAAACATAGGGTCTAGGGGTTAGGGACTAGGGACTGGTTGTATTTTTTAAAAAAGCCCTTTTCTCTAACATCCCTAATCCTAACCCCTAATCCCTAGCCCCTAATCCCTATCTTAATCCGGTGCTGTCAAACGGATCACTTCTTCTAAAGTCGTCAGTCCCTGGGACGCCTTGATGACGGCGTCCTCGCGCATGGTGGTCATGCCGCAGGCGCGCGCCTCATTCTTAATGTCCGCTTCCGAACTTGAAAGCAGGATCAATTCTTTGATCTTATTGGTCAACACGAGCGTCTCGGAAATCCCCACCCGTCCCTTATAGCCGGTCTTCAAACATTGCGCGCAACCCTTAGGCTTATAAAACTGTCCGTTATGATTTGGCAGCAACTTTTTGAGATGAAATTCTTGCACGATCTCATCGGTGGCTGTGTAGAGTTCACGGCATTTCTGGCACACCCGCCGCACCAGGCGCTGGGCCACAATGGCCACCACCGACGATGTGATCAAAAACGGCTCGACACCCATATTGATCATGCGGGTGATGGAGCCGGGACCGGTCGTGGTGTGCAGGGAAGAGACCACCAAATGCCCGGTCAGGGCCGCCTTGACCGCGATATCCAGGGTTTCCGAGTCCCTGATCTCGCCGATGAGGATCACGTCAGGGTCCTGGCGTAAAATGGAACGCAGGGCGGCCGGAAAGGAAAGCCCGAATTCAGCGCGTATATTGACCTGGTTAAACCCTTTCATTTGGAATTCCACCGGGTCTTCCACCGTCACAATGTTCCTTCCGGGAGAATCGATGTATTTAAGGACCGCGTACAAGGTCGTGGTCTTCCCGCTGCCGGTGGGTCCGCAGGCCAAGATCATGCCGTGGGGCCTATGGCAGCATTCTTTTAACCGCTCAAGGGACGCGGGTTCAAAACCCAGCTTATCAATGTCGGCCATGTCCTGGTTCTTGTCCAATACGCGCAGGACGATTTTTTCTCCCATGGCCGTGGGCAGGACATTGACGCGGAAATCCACCTCTTTGTTTTGGGCGGTCACGATCCTGAACCTCCCGTCCTGCGGAAGGCGGTGCTCGGCAATGTCCAGGCTGGAGATGACCTTGACACGGGAGATCAGGGGAAAATGCAGGCTTTTGGACATGCGGTCGATTTCCCTGATAAATCCATCGACGCGATAACGGATGCGCAGGCAATTTTCCATGGGCTCGATGAACACATCGCTGGCCTTGGCCGCCACCGCCTGTTGGATGATCGTATTAGTCAGGGTAATGATCGGCGCTTCTTCACTGAGGTTCTCGACAGCCCTCTGATGGGGCTCTGCGTGGTCCTTGACCAACTCCAGGCTTTCCGCCTCTTTCGTGTCTTTGATGTCCTGAAAAATCTCTTCCAGGTCCGAAGAATTGGTTTGCGCGTAATACCGCTCAAGGGCCAAACGCATTTCGCGGGGCCTGGCCAAAACAACGCTCACCGACATGGATGTCATGGCTTTGATATTGTCGACGGTCAACATGTCCAGGGGATCAACCATGGCAATGGTCAACTGGTCATTGAGCCTGGAGATGGGGATCAATAATGATTTCTCGGCCGTTTCTTTAGGGACCAATTTGACGAGGGAGGGGTCGATCCGGAACAAATTTAAATTGATCAAAGGCAATTGCAAGGCTTCGCTCAAAACAACGCTCAACTGGTCTTCGGCGATCAATTTAAGCCTCAGGAGAATACGGCTAAACTCCCCGCCGGACCTCTCCTGTTCTTCCATGGCTCGATTCAGATCTTCGGGGGTTATGAGTTGGTCGCGCAGAAGGATTTCTTTGAGAATTTCCTGTGTGGGCAACATCAGCGCGTTTCGTAATAACGATTGATGGCACTGTTAATTTCTGACGCGGTACTGACAAAGGCCTGCACCGAGCAATTGGTCACCTTCTCAACATCTTCCAGGGCCTGGACATTCAATGGATTGGCCATGGCCAAGGTCAAACTGCGGCCGATCTTGTCAATGGGGACCAGGCAATACTGCTTGCATAACTTTATAGGGACGGTCGCGACGACTTCAGGGGCAATCTCATAATTGGCCAGGGGCAAATAGGGAAACCCGTATTGACAGGTCAGGGCCTGCACCACGTCTTCTTCGGTGCACAATTTCATTTGGACCAACGCTTCGCCGAATAAAATCGCTTTATCTTTTTGGAAGGCCAGGACTTCTTCCAATTTAGCGCGTGTGATAATGCCGCGCTCAACTAAAATCTCACCTAACTGCTTATTGACCGTTTTACGGAAGTGTCTCATTATTAAAATATAGTCCGTTTTTTACTTAAATTCAATAAAAATCCCAGCATTATGGCAAAAACCATAAAAGAAGTCCGCCCATAACTGACCAAGGGCAGGGTGATCCCCACCACCGGCAATAGTCCCATGACCATGCCGATATTGACAACCACCTGCATGGCCAAAATACTGACGATGCCGACGGCCACCAATTGCCCGAAGGGGTCTTTATTGTGACGGGCGATTTTAAAACCGCAATAGATGATAATGCCATAGCAATAGATCAAGGCCAACCCGCCCAAAAGTCCCCATTCCTCGCCGATGACGGAAAAAATAAAATCCGTGTGCCTCTCAGGCAGAAAATTCAATTGGTTCTGGGTGCCGGAAAGCCAGCCCTTGCCGAAAAGTTCGCCGGAACCCACCGCGATCTTTGATTGGGTGATGGTATAACCCGCGCCCAAAGGGTCGCGGCTGGGATCAAGAAAGACCAGCAACCGGTCTTTTTGATATGTTTTTAAAAAATGCCATGCCAAGGGCAAGGTCAAAGCCAAGACCCCAAGCAGGCCAAGATAAAACTTAAGCCCTATGCCGCTGGCATAAAGCATGACCAGAAAGATGCCCATCACTAAAATAGCGGTGCCCAAATCCGGTTGTTTAAAAATGAGCGCCACTGATAAGCCGATCAATATCAAGGGTAAAATCAAATCTCCCCATAGCTCACGCAAAGATGTGGAAAAGTCAAAGGACAGCCTGGGCCGGCGCTGTGAAAAATAACGGCCTAAGAAAAAGATGACGGCCAGCTTGCTGAATTCAGAGGGTTGAAAGCTAACACCGGCGACTGAAAACCACCGTGTGGCACCCAGGGCCTGGCGCCCCATGACCAATACTAAAATCAAAAAAACCAAACTGATGCCGTAAACGATATACGCCACATCAAAAAATTTGCGGTAATCGCCCCGCGCCAATAATAACATCAGCAAAATCCCCAGACCGGCGCAATAAAGTTGATCGTAAAACACGGAAGAATCCACTACGTTATTATTAAAAGAAGCGCTATAAAGGGCCAAAAGTCCGATCAAGATGATCAAAACGGCATGGGCCCATATGACCCTGGGGATCCGGCTTGCGGGAATCATAAATGACACTGTCCACCGGCACAGGCATGAAAAACCGGGAATAAATAACGGTTACGGGCGATCCAGCGGTATACGAAAGGCCCCAGGATACCGGCCCCGGGGAAATAGACGACCGCGGCCGCCGGATAAAGCATGGGAAGCATCCACACCAGCCGCCGGAAAGCAAAAAATCCGCCGTAAGTTTTGCCGTCAGGAAAATCAAGGCGCATTTCATTCATGCCCTTGGGGCCTGGGATGTATTCGAGATTGCCCCACAGGTCCATTATTTGCAAAATCCTGACACTGGACCGGCAAAAACCGCATTGCCCGTCAAAGATTATTTTCGGACGGGGACTATGGGCCCGATCGGCACGCTTACTTGCTATCCAACCGGTTATTTTTTGCGGATGGATGAAAAGCAGCATTTGGGCCGGGAACAAAAAAAGAAAAATCGTGGGGACATCCAGGGTCAGGATAAGCAAAATATGCCAGCATAACCCTAAAACAATCGCGGCCCGGCGGGTGCGTGGAATAAAAAGCAAAAAAGGCATGGACATCTCCGTTGCCACGATCATGAGACCGGTCACATAACAAAAATGGGGGTGCACGGCCATCCATTCTTTTAAAAGGAAATTCTTGGTCACTCCCTGGACCGGATAGTTCATCAAATAATAAATGGGGTTCCCCGTGATCCAATTGCCCTCCCCCGTGATCTTGTAAAGGCCGGTGAAAAAGAACGTGGAAGCTGTCTGCAGCTGCAAAAGCCTCTGGATAAAAAAGGGGCGCGGACGGCGCCAGGCATCGATGTCACCGCGGCGCAGGCAGTCCACGGAAAAATAGTCCCCATGATACGGTGTCACGCACATCAAAAACAAGGTCACGAGCAATATGTCCCACGAAAGGGTGCCGATATGAAAATCATTGAGCGCGTAAAAATAATAACAGCAGACAGTCATTAATATGCAGCTGATTTGCGAAAACAAGCCGATCAGAAAACAAAACCAGGTTATCACAAAAGCCCAAACAAAAAAGATGACCAAGGCATCCGGACTTTGCTGCACGAAATAGATAAAATGCGGCGGGAAAAAATTGGTATTATAGGTCTTAAATGCCGTGGAGAGATAATTGTCGTCCAAATGAAAGAACGACGGGACCACATGCAGGCCCACCGTCAAAGCCACAAAAATCCGGAAAAAAGAAAGCCCAATCGACGGCCGTTCTTCCAAAAACAATATGTTCCAGATATTCTTCATAAATTAGACCGTGTCATTGCGAGCGTAGCGAAGCAATCTTTATCACTGTCATTCCCGCGAAAGGTCCTCATACCGGACACTCGGTCGTGTTGACCGACACTCGCAGTTGCTCGCAGTTGCTCGCGGGAATCCAGAACATTCATGTTGGCTGATACCGATATGTTGCCCTGGCTAAAATCTTAGTTCACGCTGGTAACGTTTTTTCCCAAAATCTTTGGTCACGCGAAAGGACCAGTCGAAAGCAACGGTCCAGATTTTTATACGCCAGGACAACATATCGGCATCAGCCCAGACGCACAGTGTTCCCCCTTTTTAAACTTTAAAATCTTCCCACTCTTTTATTCTTTTTCTAATTGCATAGGGTGTGTGTTATCCAAAGGGTCGCAGAGATGCGGCCCTTCACTTTTTACATTCAAGTATCATTGCAACTCTATTCTGCGCATGTATAAACAACTGTCTGTGTCCTTTCCATCGGCTGTTCAGTCAATCGCGGATACTCAACATAGGTAACCAAAAACTTTTCGAAATAGGGAAACTTGCGCTTCAGATAGGGGCAAAAAGAATCCGACATTCCCTGCGAAAGCACTGTGATCAATGCGTTGCGGTTTATATTATCATAACCGATGGCGCGGGTCTGTAAGATCTGGTGCGGGTCAATGAGCTGCGGCAGCCCGTCTTTAACGCCATATACTTCCGTGTACCCGAAATTATCCCCGATATTATAAAACATGATCCAGCCCGCCGGCGGAAACAGGAACTTCAATTTGGGCAATTCGCGGTTGAACAACGGTTGCAGATAGTACACACATGTCGATTCATAATAAAAGACCGCCAGCCAAATGATGACAAAGATGGAAATGAATGTGTTGCGAAGTTGAGTATTCATTAAGGTTGTTCTTTTAGAGATCCTTCGGCTGTTGCCTCAGGATGACGTAAACATTTCGTTTACGTCATTTTTCCGCGAAGACATCTGCGGTGAAAACGTATAGGGCAGTGTCTGGGTTTTTCCAGGCATCCGGCGGCAGACCTGCTTTTTGGCTGCATAGTTGCGACAGGAACTCCTCCTTGCTCCATCCGGTCTCAGCCGCCACTTGCGGCAGGAACACCCCTTGATGGCCGCCTTCGCTTACGATCACGCCATGCTTGCCCAATTGGATCTGGGAGGCATCTTTGACCCGGTAGGGACGGGACAGGACAGAAATTTCGAGATCGATATCTTTTAATTCATCCGCTGTCACCGGGCTGAATCGAGGGTCCTGGGAAGCCGCAGCCACAGCCATGTCACGCACGGTCTCATACAAAGGCCCTTGACCGATGATATTGCCGATACAGCCCCGCAAGGTCCCGTGCTTGGTGAGAGTAACAAAGGCCCCCTGGATCTCATTAAGCCTTGCGTCCTTGGCCGTGATGTCCGGCGCCTTTCCGGTTTTAACAAAGGTTTCGAGGCTGTTACGGGCTATTTTTAAGAGCTCATTTTTCTCTGCCGGGCTTAAAACCCCGGCACCTGCGCTGTCTTGGGCATTTTTTGTGCCCAATAGATCAGAATAGAAAATCACAGAAGAATAACCCACCACCCGGCTTTTATCGCCGGAGGTGTCCCCGGAATTGGCATGTTTTAAAACTTCCACGTTTTTAATGCCGCGCAATTGGGCAAAAATCAATGCCGTAGTCACCGGTACAAATCCGCACATTTCCATTTTACGGCTGATGTTTCCTTCAAAAAATTTTTTGGGATCAATTTCCTGGATCGCCTGCAGGGTCAAGGCATCCATGCTGTTGGCCACATCATAAGTGTAATAATGCGACATGTCCGAAGAGATCAAGATCAAAACATCGTCACGTTGACCGATGAGTTTATCCAAAGCCATGGCCAGGTCCCGGCAGACCCGGGGATCAGGATCGCCCATCAGGATGGGAACGATATGTACGCTTTTAAAAGTCTTTTGTAAAAACGGCAGTTCCACCTCGATGGCGTGCTCACGTTCAAAGACCTGCGGTAAAAAATGAAATTCTTGCGTGTTTTCTTTCAACAGGGCCTGGGCGAAATCATCGTCCACAGGAACAACACCTAAGGGCGTTTTAAAACCTCCACGAGGCCAGATGGAAATGCCTTCAAATGGAAAAAAATGGCTGGGACCGATGACCACGATCGTATTGTAATGGTTGCGGGCAATGGCCTTATAGGTGTACGCGGCCACCGGCCCGGAATAAGGGTATCCGGCATGAGGAGCAATGGCAATCTCAACTTTGCGGTCAACCGGCACCGGGCCTGTCGAGGCTTCGAGATCATCAATGGAGTCAGAAAGTTCTTGGGGGTCGGCGCTGTAAAAGCCCCCTGCCACATTCGGTTCCTTGATCATGTTCCCCCAAGTTTGAGTGGAAAAAACCATAAGCACCGTCAATAAAAGGAGTGTTCGCTTCATACCTTATCAAAATAAGCATCCAGACTGAATTTTTTGGCGCTTGAACAACTGAACAACAATGCGCAGGTCAATAAAAGGCACCCGCTGTCCATGACGATGACGACCTGCGGTTTTAAATGGATCCATTCACCAAAACAGCCGCAATTCTCCAGCGGAAGGTTCCTTATCAAGGCCTGCCCTACCACGACCACAAAGGTCCCGAATAAAAATAAGGCCCCTCTTAATCCCCAGGGTATCCACAACCCCAGCAATACAAAAGTCCCGACGATAAATTCCAGCCATGGGAACACTTGGGCGGTTAAAACTTCACCCCATGAAGGCAAAAGCTGATAAGCCTGGATCACATATAAAAAATTTTGGTAAGGGGCCAGAAGCTTGCCCAACCCCGAAACAATGAAAATGCTTCCTATGGCGATGCGAAGTATAGTGTACATATAAACCTTACGGATAAAACTGTCATTCTTAAGCGAAGCGAAGAATCTCTTATAGAATTACAATCCATGTTTAGTTGTTCTTTTAGAGATCCTTCACTTCGTTCAGGATGACATTATCAATTAATTAGGGAAATAGGTTTTTAATTCATCCTGCAGGGACTTGGTCCCCACCACCATTTTATTATTGATAAAATACGTCGGCGTGGAGGCTATCCCTAAGGACTGGCCCAGCGATTTTTCGTCATTGATGACACGGCGCGCGTCATCCGAGGCCAGGCAGGCGTTTAATTGGTCCATGTTCATCCCCACTTGCACCGCCATGGATTGGAAAACAGGGTCCGGGCTTATCAATTGCGCCCATTGGGCCTGCTGGGGGATCATCAGGTCATCCAGGGCCCAAAATTTCCCCTGACGCGCCGCGCATTCACTGTAAAGGGCGCTGATCATGGCATGGTGATGAAAATTGGTCAGGGGAAAATATTTCACCTGCAAATAAAGGTCATTGGGATGCTGGTCAAAAAAAGTTTTTAAATATTTTATGCCAAAGGCGCAAGCCGGGCATTGAAAATCAACAAACTCCACGATCTTGACACGGGCCTGGGGACTGCCTTTGGACCTGGCCATTTGCACAATGGTTTCCATTTTCTTAGGCGCCCAAAAAACCTTTGTACCAACGACAATGCCGATCAAAGCCAAAATGATCACCAGGGTTGATTGCAGTTTATTCATGAATTTGACCTTTCTGTTTTTTTTGTGATCCGGGCGATTTTTTGGCTTAACTTCAAGGACAAGGCGTTGGCCTTCATCCGCCATTGCCAATTATTGACCTTGGTGGCCGGAGTATTCATGCGCCCTTCTTCCCTTAATCCCAAATAATCAGGCATCGGGACAATGACACATTCGGCGCGGGACCGCATCAATACTTCAATCATCGTCCAATGCAAATTCCGGGGCGTGAATTTCGTTTGCAAAACGTGGGGGATATTGGCCTTCTCATGCGGTTTGGCCTCATGATGATACCACCCCTGTATCGTGTTATTGTCATGGGTCCCCGTGTAGGCGACACAGTTGGCCGGATAATTGGCAGGCACATGGGGGTTGCCGCCAAAATCTCCGTTGAAAGCGAACAATAATACGCGCATGCCGGGAAAGCCGAATTTTTTCATTAACTCTATGACATCCGGGGTGATTTCTCCCAAATCCTCGGCGATAATGGGCAATGACTTAAAATGTTTGGCCAATACCTTAAAGAAATGCGCTGCCGGCCCCTTGGCCCAACGGCCGAAAACCGCCAATTTTTCGTGGGCCGGGATTTGCCAAAAGCCGGCAAAACCACGGAAATGGTCGATGCGTAAATAATCAAACATCTGCAAATCATGCGTTATACGCTCCACCCACCAGCTGTACTTGACCTTCTTCAATTGCGCCCAGTTATACACCGGGTTCCCCCACCGCTGGCCGGTCCTGGAAAAATAATCCGGAGGGACCCCGCTGATGAATTTCATGTGCCCTTCGCTGTCCATTTTAAAATAAGACGGGTGGCGCCAAACTTCCACGCTGTCGTAATTGACATAAATGGGTATGTCCCCGATGATGGCCACATTTTTGCCGTTGGCAAAGGTTTTAATCTTGTGCCATTGGTGAAAAAAGAGATACTGGATGAACTTGGCACGCTGGATGTCCGGCGAATGCCGGCGGGCAAACTCCTCCAGTGCCTGGGGCTGCCGGCACTTGAGGGCCTTGGGCCATTCATTCCAGCCGCGGCCGCCATAAACAGATTTTATGACCGTGAATAAAGCGAAATCATAAAGCCAATAGTGCTGGTCATGGACAAAACGGTCAAAATCCCCGCGGACCGTCTTTTTTTGAAAATTGCGGTAAGCAGAATTTAACAGCTTTTCCTTAAATACCCGCACGCCGGCATAATCCACTTTTCCTTCAGGTAAATTCACCGGTGTTTTAACTTCCGAAGGGCGCAAAAAACCTTCAATGACCAGCATCTCGGGGCTTATCAACAGCGGATTGCCCCCAAAAGCCGAAGAACAGCTGTAAGGAGAGTTACCGTTAATTCCATCGGTGGGATTGACCGGCAATATTTGCCAGTATTTTTGTCCGCTGGAATTCAAAAAATCGACAAACGCGTAAGCAAAAGGGCCCATGTCCCCGATGCCGTACTTGGAGGGTAAGGAAGTAATATGCAGTAAAATGCCACAATAACGCTTATGCATTAGAAAAACCCCATGAATTCGAAGAAATAGGGCCTTTTGCATGAGTGGTCAAAGGCCCTGTTTCTTCAAAGCCGTCAGGCAGTTATATTGACTTGGAGGATTTCGCCTAAGTGTTCAAAATGTTTCACCCAGCGGCCTGCCAGCTCATCAGTACCTGCCTGGGAAATGATGTCCGGATAAATTTTTCGCCCCATGGCAAAATAGGTATTTTGGGCCTTCCATAGGTCCAGGTCCAGGCTCAATTGCGCCAGAAGTTCCAAAATGGTGATTATCTTTTCCATCAAATGGATGTTGTCGGGGTTATCTGAAAAGCGTTTCATAAGGCTGCTGATCCGCTCAGACGCCAAAAAAGAAAAATTGGCCTGGTCACGCTTGAAAGACCACCGTTTCATCTCTTCGACCAATTGCTTAAAACGCTTGATGTCGACATCCTCAGCTTCAAGGACAACACTGATGTCGCGATTAAGGACAAATTCCACGACGGTCATCAGCATGCGCGGCAGGGGCAGGCTGATCTCATTTTTGATCTGCATCAAAGGATAATGGTGGTCGTAAATCTGGCGGAAACTCGTTTCAATATCATCCATGGTCGATCCTAACACCTGGTTTAGGATCTTTTGCTGCTCCTCTTTAAACAAATGCCAAAGCGAATAATTATGGTACTTGAAATAATCTTTGATGACCCCGATCACACTGGGGATATCGCTCTCCAAAAAAGCATTGGTCATGAGCGTGCGCATTTTAGTGAACTCATCCGCATTTAAATAATCAACCCCTCCGATAAAATTATGGTCCCCTAAATGCAAGACCGCGAAACAAATGGAAGCCTGCTCCCAAGTGTCTTTGGAGCGCACCATCGCGCGGCCCACCGCCAATCTCAGGCGCCCTGCCTCTTTGAGGTCATACTGTTCGCTTTTGACGCTATAACTGTACATATTGGTTTGGGATGGATATTGCTCAAATAAAGACGTCATCGCGTAATGGGCGCCCACGCGCAACAGGTCAACGACCGAGGGTTTGACCATGGCACGGTAGATGTGGGCAGCGTCTTTGAGCTCCGGCACATTGCTGATCACCCCGCCCAAGCGGGAAATGAAACCTTCATCCAGGTCAATGCCCGTGATGTCCTGGGTCAGTTGGATGGCGCGCGCGGCATATTTAAGGACCTGCACCGTTTCAATCCCGGAAACCTCGTTAAAAAACCAGCCGCAGGACGTATACATCAGCATGGCATTCGTCTGCATTTCCAAAAGCTTCAGGATTTTAATTTTCTCGTCTTCTCTGAGGGACCGGCCGGTGATATTTTGTAAAAACCGTCCCATATTCTCCTCGCTGCGGTCCAAAACGACTTCAATGTATTGATCACGGGCGCCCCAAGGGTCATTGGTAAAAACTGCCATTTGCGTTTCATATAGAGGACCTAACCGGTCGCGCAGCCAGTCTAAAGACTGGCGCAGGGGTGCCCGCCATTTTTGGTTCCACCCCGGCTGGCCTCCGGTCGAGCAGCCGCAATCCGAACGCCAGCGCTCTATGCCGTGCACACAGCTCCAGGAAGAGTTCTCAACGATCTCAACCTCCTGGGTCGCCGGAAATTTTTGCAAAAATTCGCCATAGACCGTCAATTGGGCCAGCTGATGACTGTCAATATAATGCAGGCAATACGCCAGGGCCATGTCGCCGAACTTATGATGGTGCCCGTAAGTCTCCCCATCGGTCGCGATATGGACGACCTGGGGGCCGGTATTGGCCGCGCTAAATTCATCGGTCAGCCGCCGGGCGAAAATTTCACCGTTATTGAGCAGGCCTTCAAAAGCGACCCCCTGGGCGATGGGGCCGTCATAAAAGAAAATGTTTATTTGCCGGCCCGACGGCAAATGGCAAAGATAGGGCACCCGCCCATCGACCTTGGCCCCGGTCACATCACGCCACGGCATTTCCTGGCCGAGAGGCTTGACGCGTTTGGCCTGATGGGGTGCCAAGACCGTAAACTTGATCCCATACTCAACCATCAAATCCAATGTTTCCAGGTCGACCGCGGTCTCAGCCAGCCACATGCCTTCGGGCTTGCGTTTAAATCTTGACTCAAAATCTTTAATGCCCCAAATGACCTGTGTGCGCTTGTCTTTCGCGTTGGCCAGGGGCATGATGACATGGTTATAGACCTGGGCGATGGCGCTCCCGTGGCCGGAAAATTTTTGCTGGCTCAACCGGTCGGCTTCCAGGACGGCCGCGTAAATTTCAGGGTCTTTGTCCTGCATCCACGACAAAAGGGTGGGCCCGAAATTGAAACTGATCTTGGAATAATTATTGACGATGTCAACGATGCGGCGATTGTCGTCTAAAATACGTGCGGCCGCGTTGCGGGCATAGCATTCCGCGGTCACCCGCTCATTCCAATCATGATAAGGATAGGCGGAATCCTGTACTTCCACTTCATCCAGCCACGGATTCTCCCTTGGAGGCTGATAAAAATGGCCGTGAATGCAAACGTATCTATTCATACCCCTTACCCCTAATCGCTAAAACCCTAATCCCTAACCCCTTACCCCTATTTTTTAGCCTTGGGTTTGCCGTTACCGGATCCATGCGCCGCTGAAACCTGGCTCTCCATGTTGTAAACGACCGCATTAAAGGCGCGCAATTCCCCTTCCACCAAAGAGACAAAGGTGCGACGGTTTTTGACGGTGTAATCAATTTTATCCTCGCGGGCGAGCCACCCTAAAGCCTGAAAGACCACTTCATCTTTCTCTTTAAGGGATTTTGCCAATTGACTGACATTGGTTTGCCCGTTCTGGCCTAAATATCTCCATGTTTTTCCCGCTGTTTCAATGACTTTTTCTTTCATAGTCCCAACTCTCCTTACAGGAACCCGCCGCTTGTGCCATCAGCCCAGGCGGGGCTTTTAATTAATAAATAAAATATATGACATTTTAATACTATTTTTTTAAAAAAACAATAGCCAAAGGCGGGATGGTCAATGATATGGAATAAGGTCGGCCATGAAACGGCCTTGGGACCGACTGCTTGCCGCCCAAATTACCCTGGCCGCTGCCGCCATAAACAGTGGCGTCGCTATTAAGCAGCTCCCGCCACAGGCCTTGATCGGGAACTCCGATATTATAATCATGCAAGGTCATAGGCGTAAAGTTACACACCGCCGCGATTTTACTTTTGCCGTCCGCGGATTTGCGTAAAAAACTGATCACCCCTTGATTGTAATCATTTAGATCGATCCATTCAAAGCCATCGGGCGTAAAATCACGCTGGAAAAGCGCCGGCTCATTGCGGTAGAAATTGTTCAGGTCTTTGGTCCATTGATGGATGCCCTGGTGAGGGGCATATTGCAACAGGTGCCAGTCAATGCTTTGGTCATGGCGCCACTCTCCCCACTGGGCCATTTCAATACCCATAAAAAGAAGTTTTTTACCGGGATGGGCGAACATATAACCTAACAGTAAACGCAGATTGGCGAACTTTTGCCAGTCATCCCCCGGCATTTTAGCGGCCAGGGCCCCTTTGCCGTGGACCACCTCGTCGTGGGAAAGTGAAAGCACGAAATTCTCGGTAAAGGCGTAATAAAAACTGAAGGTCAGGTCATTATGGTGGTATTTGCGGTAAATGGGGTCTTTGGTCATGTACAGCAAGGTATCATGCATCCAGCCCATGTTCCATTTCATCCCAAAACCCAGGCCGCCCGTGTGCACCGGCCTTGACACCCCGCCCCACGCGGTCGATTCCTCAGCGATCATTTGAATGTCCGGAAATTCCTTGTACGCGGTCTCATTGAGCCGCCGCAAAAAATAAATGGCTTCCACATTTTCCCGGCCGCCGTAGTCATTGGGGATCCATTCATTGTGCTTGCGGGAATAATCCAAATACAACATTGAGGCCACCGCGTCGACACGCAAAGCGTCAATGTGGAATTTTTCCAGCCAGTACATGGCACTGGAAATCAAAAAGGCGCGCACTTCATTGCGGCCGTAATTAAAAATATAACTGCTCCAGTCCGGATGAAACCCCTTGCGCGGGTCATCGTGCTCAAATAAATGCGTGCCGTCAAAATACGCCAGGCCATGCTCATCGGAAGGGAAATGCGAAGGCACCCAGTCTAAAATGACACCGATGCCGTTTTGATGCAGCGTATCGACCAGGAACATGAAATCCTGCGGGTTGCCGTAACGGCTGGTGGGTGAAAAATAGCCCAGGGTCTGATAGCCCCAGGAACCGTAAAAAGGATGTTCCATCACCGGCAAAAACTGGACATGGGTAAACCCTAAATTCTTTAAATATTCGGGCAGGTCTTGGGCCAGCTCCCGGTAGGTCTTGGGCCGGTTGCCTTCTTCCACCACCCTCTTCCAGGAGCCTAAATGCATTTCGTAAATCGAGATGGGGGACTCAAGGCTGTTGTTTTGGCAGCGGAGCTTCATCCAGGCACTGTCATTCCAGGCATAATCCAGGTCCCAAATGATCGACGCTGTTTTCGGAGCCACTTCATTGAAAATCGCGAAAGGGTCCTGTTTCTCGACCGAGTAATAATTATGGTTGGACGCAATAAAAAACTTATACAATTCACCTTTGAGCACATGGGGGAAAAAACCCTCCCAAATCCCCGAGGAATCCCAGCGTGGGGCCAGTGGATGTTTGATCCTGTCCCAATGGTTAAAATTCCCGATGACGGACACGCTTTTGGCATTGGGGGCCCAGACGGCAAAGTGGGTGCCCGCGACCCCGTTGACGGTGCAGGGATGGGCGCCTAATTTATCGTACAGTTTAAAATGATTGCCCTCTTTGAACAGGTAAACGTCGTGGTCAGTGATCAGGGAAGCAGAGGTGATTTTATTCTTGGGATCGATGGACTGGACCATTGGGGCATTATACTACCTAATGCCGCGGCTACAACGGATTTTAACTTTTAACTGCTTTCTTCTCAGTGTACAAACAATGTCCCATTCTTACGCCTACGCTCAATCATACGCACAAATTCATTGGCCTCTTCGAGCCATTGCAGGCGGTGGGCGTAGGTGGTATTCCGAACATGCTGTTCCAAATGTTCATAAACTTCGTATTTTTTCTTTTTAGAACGTCGTGGCGTTTTCATATTTTCTGGATCCGTTTAATCGCATTCAATTGTATAATATCATCTAAATCTTTAGTGAAGCGCGGGTATCCGTATAAATTAACGGCCACTCCACCGGCCACCACATATTTGACCTTGTCCTTATTTAAAGCTTTAAATACCTCTCCGTAAAACATGTTTCATTATACCCCACTAGCAGCGCCTGCTTCAATACAAATGATGTTTTTACGGTCCCCATATCCCATGTGTCATTGCGAAGAGGCCTGCAGATTTCATGTTTGCCGACGAAGCAATCTCTTAAAAACGTGACTGTAATTTCTGCCGCAGTTCACTGATGATAGGCACGTTCACGGCGGGTTTGATTTCGATGATCTCAGGCTCAAAGCCCTGGATACGGCTTAATTGCGCCATGTCCTGCTTAAGCCAGGGCAGGGGAACTCCACGGCCGTCCCGCTTGATCTGCAGGTCCAAATTAGCGGCATTGAAGTCGATACCGCCCAATGGATTTGCCATTGCCTGGTCTACTGTGCCGTCCACGACGTTAGGGCGGATTTCCTTGGGAACATTCTCCTCAATTAAATCCATTTTATTAGAATATTCATTAAGGATATAGTACTGTTCTTTATACTCTTCATCTAGAGTAAAGTTTACCATCTGCATCTAGATAATGCCAATTTTTTGCTTTTTGCTCTTTTTGCTCTTTTTCAGGACTGCTGGGCCAGGCGGGCGGCGCCTAATATGACGGCGTCGTCACCTAATTTTGAAGCTAGGATGCGGCACTTATTGAACTTTTTAAAGAAAGGGTCCGCGTTGACTTCCCTGACCACAATGGGCAGGATAAAGTCCCCGCAAGCCTTGATCACTCCCCCGCCAAAAATAATGGCCTGGGGATTAAAGGTATGGTTTAAAGAAACCGCTGTTTTGCCCAGGACCATGGCGGCTTTAGATATGACTGCTTTGACCACCGAGTCATTTTTGGTCAATGCTTCTTTTAATATGCGGCTTTTAATCATGTCTAATTTTCCGTCATTAAGTTCTGTGACGATTGTCTTATGCCCGGATTTAACGGCTAAACGGATATCGCGTTCAATGGCCCAGCGGCTGGTCAGGCTTTCCAGGCACCCGCGATTGCCGCAATGGCAAAGCGGACCATCAAGGCTTATGATCACATGGCCCAATTCTGTGGCCGCGCCTTGTGTGCCCAAAAGCAATTTACCGTCGCATATGACCGCCCCGCCCACACCCGTGCCCGGAAAAATACCGACGACATGCGACAGTCCTTTGGCGGCCCCCAGCCATGCCTCGCCTAAAAGGCCTGCATTGACATCATTGGTCATGGCCACCCGTTTGTGGAATTTCCGTTTTAAAGAAGAACTTAAAGGAAAACCGGTCAATGCAATGTTCGGGGCAGCCAATATATGATTATTGCGGGTGTCCACAATCCCGGGAACGCCGACGCCGATACCTTTGATGGACGATGGGCGGATCCCGCCCGCGTGGACCAATTCCTCGATGGCATCGGTCACACAGGCGTAAATATCTTTGGGCCTGACTTTTTTAGGGGTGGACGTCTTGGTACGGGTCAGGATTTTGCCCGAGGCTGAAACTAAGGCCCCTGCGATCTTGGTGCCGCCTATGTCTAAGCCGATGTAGTAGTTCATAAAATCGAGGGGATAGGGGTTAGGGATTAGGGGCTGGTTGTGTTTTTAATAAAATCTTTTTCACTCAACTATCATCACTAACCCCTATCCCCTAATCCCTAGTCCCTATCTTGTATAATGATTGATAAAATATTCCTGCACGTCGAAAGTTTCGCCTTCTTTTTTGATCCGGCCGTAGCTATGGTCGCTTTTTAAGACCCTGGTTTTGCGGGTGTCTTTTAAATAACTGTCCAAAATAAAATGCAAATGGCTTTTGATCTCAGGCTTGGTGATCTCAAATAAAAGCTCTATACGGCGGTCAAAATTACGCGTCATCCAGTCTGCCGAGGACAGAAATAGGCGCGCATTGCCATTATTGCTAAAATAAAAGATCCGTGAATGTTCCAGGAAACGGCCCACGATGCTGCGGACTTCAATATTTTCGCTCAAACCCCCGACCCCCGGCACCAGGGAACAAATGCCGCGCACGATCATCCTGATCTTCACACCGGCCTGGGAGGCGGCATACAATTTCTCAATGATTTGGGTGTCTTCCAGGGCGTTTAATTTGAGGATGATCAGGCCGTTCTTGTGCACCTGCTGGGCCTCGATTTCCTTGTCGATCAGGTCAAAAAAATATTTACGCAGGTCATGCGGGGAAGAGATGACCCTTTTCCAGGGACTGGGCAGGGAATAGCCGGTGATGACGTTAAACACGTCCGCGATGTCGCGGGCAAAATCATCATTGGCCGTAAAAAACCCGATGTCCGTGTAAACATTGGCTGTTTTTTCGTTATAATTCCCCGTTGATAAATGCACATAGCGGCGGATGCGGCCTTCTTCCTTGCGCACGACCAGGGTCATCTTGGAATGGATCTTAAGTCCCGCGATCCCGTAGATCACGTGGACGCCGGCCTGTTCCAATTCGCGCGACCACTGGATATTTTTCTCTTCTTCAAAACGGGCCTTGATCTCAACGACCACGGTCACTTGTTTGCGCTTTTTGGCCGCTTCCATCAAGGCCTTGATAATGGCTGAATCTTCGTTGGTGCGGTATAGCGTCATTTTGATGGCCAATACGTCCGGGTCACGGCTGGCTGCGGCGATGAGTTCACAAGTCGGCATAAAAGACTGGTAAGGCACATGGATGATAAAATCCTCATCTTTGATCTTCTCAAAAATATTCTCATAGGCGGATTTGACCGATGTAAAACTGGCATAACGCAGCTGCGGTTTGTCCGTCCAGGAAGACAAATCAAAAAGAAAGGTCAAATCCAGGTCCGATGGGGTAAAGACCACTTCTTCCTTGGGGAAATCGATCCCACTGCACAAAACTTCCAGCAGCTCCGGGCTTGTACCCTCCTGCATCTGCAAATACACCGCCTTGGCGCTTGAGCGTTTTTTCAATTCTTTCTCCAGGGCCTTAAGCAGGTCAGGCGCAAAACCTTCATCAACTTCCAGCTCACTGTCGCGCAACACCCTAAAGAGCGAAGCATCCTTGATCTTATAACCTTTAAAAAACTGCCCTAAATTTTCCTTGATCAGGTAATCGGTCAGCACATACACCGATTCATCGCCTTCCGCCGGGACTTTCAATAATCGGGGCACGGATGTGGGAATCGGAATAATGGCCAGATGGTTTTTTTCAGAACGGATGATATTGGCCGCAAAGGCAATGGTACGCGAGGGCAATATGGGAAAAGGATGCCCGCCGTCCACCGCCATGGGGGTGATAATAGGGTACAGGGTGGTATCAAAAAAACGCTGCACGTATTTTTTTTGTTCAGGGTTTAGCTTTTCGGGCTTTTTGATAAAGATCTTCTCCGCTTCCAAAGCGTCCCTGACAGAGCCCTCATACACATCGTAAAACTTTCTCACCAGTCCGTCTGTGCGCGCTTTGATCTCCTGGAAAAGTTCTTGGGGATAAAAACCAAATTGGTCGCGCTTATTGTAACCTGAAGCTAAAAGTTTTTTGGCCCCTGACATCCTGACCATGAAAAACTCGTCGAGATTGCTGGTAAAAATGGCCAGGAATTTAATGCGTTCCAAAAGCGGGTTGCGTTCATCGGCCGCTTCTTCCAGGACCCGGCGGTTGAACTCCAGCCAGCTTAAATCACGATGTATGAATTTTTCTTTAATTTCCATATTTTTAATCTTGAGACTTTACAGTCAATGTCAATTTGTTGCCCGTGATTTCCTCGAAAAGTTCCTTCTTTTCCAAAAAGTTCTCTTTCTCTAACAGAAAATTCTCATGCGCATAAGCCACGATCGTCGCGTCGCCCGCAGCGTTGAATTTGACTTCCAGCTTTTTGACCTTCTGCTTGTGCGAACGGTCCAGGGAATTGGCAATGCGCAGAAGGGCGCTTAATTTCTGCACTGAGATCTGCTCGGCAGACGCCAGGCCGTTATACAATATATGGGTTTTGAGCGGCGCTGAACGCCTGTGATAGCGGGCGATACAGGCGATGATATTGATCTCATGCTCGGTCAACCTGAATAAATTCAGGGAGCTGATGATATATTCGCTGTGCTTGTGGTGCGAGCGGTTATTGACAAACATCCCTATATCGTGCAAATAAGAAGCCAGAAGTAGATAAAGACGGTCTTTTTCTTCCAGGCCCAAAATGTCCTTGAAGGCCCCGAAAAGCTGGTCTGTCATCGAAGCCACGTGTTTAAGGTGGTTTAGGTCCATGCCGAATTTACGGCAAAGGAAATGCGCCACGGACACCAATTGGCTCAGTTTATTGTCACCCTCTTCCATGTCGAATTTAAAAAGCAGGTGCGCCAGGATGGCTTCAGACAATGAGGCCTCCAGGATATAAATATATTCATTTTCGTTAAATTTAAACAAGGTGTTCAGGATGATCGCAAACCCGGTGATGGTGGAAGCAATGTCCGTTGGAACATTGTAAGTATTGGCGATCTCTTCGACGTTCATCTGCCTTAAGCGCGCCAGCAATTCCTCGGCTTCGCTGGCCTTAAATTTGAAAAAATCCGAATCCCGGCGTTTGTTGGGCAGCACGTTCTGGATAAAGACCGAATAATTCTCATCAATGAGGATGATATCGTCAATGCTCAAATTGGCGTTGTTTTTCTTAAGGAAAAAAACTTCATTCTGGATATACTCTTCGGTCGCTTCATGCACTTCCTGCTGGGACCCGTCTAAGGTCTCCATGAATTGGGAGAGGCGCAAGGTCCCGATGGGAAACCCGATGTTCATCAAGGTCAGGCCCTTTTCCATGACCGAGATGTCCAAAGAGCCGGCGCCCAACTCCGCTATCAAAAGGTTTTTCTTGTCCACCGGATAGGTTTTCTTTAATTTGTGGCTTAAAAAATAGTCGATGTAATAGACCACGTCCCCGGTGTTTAAAACATCGATCTTAAAACCGGTCTTGCGCAGGACCGTATCCAGGAAAATGTCGCGGTTGCGCGATTCGCGCACGGCGGTGGTGGCAATGACCATGACATTCTCGACATCGTATTCTTTGAGGGTTTCTTTGTATTTCTGCAAGACCGCGGCGGTCTGGTTGATAATGGTCTGCGGCAGGCGGCCTTTGAGGAACACGTGCTTGCCTAAAGGGATGATATTTTTAAGCGATTCAATGATCTTGACATCTTCCCCGTGGCTTTCAGCGATCAAAAGCTTGATGGAAGAAGAACCTATATCTATTACAGCCGCACGCATGTCAACCTCTTATATCCTAATATTATGAAAATTTGATAAAATTCTAGTGAAATTTACAAGAGTATAACATATTCTTTATAAATGGTGAATTTTTACTATTTGAACAAATCAGAATGGGTTCCTGTACGGACAAAAAATATGTTGTCGTGTTGGATTTTATAAATGAGGAGCCAGTCCGGATCGATGTGACATTCCCGGTAACCTTTATAATCACCATGCAGCGGATGGTCCCTGTTATTAACAGGAAGGGGTTCTTCTTTAACCAGCGTCTTGATGATGTTGTCTAAAAGCTCCAGATCTTGATGGCGCTTTGACTGAAGCTTATAATCTTTCTTGAATTGGGTGGTGTAGGATGGTTTTAACATGCCATCACTTTTTTAAATCTTTTAACATGGTTTCCGCATGGGAATAGCTGTGTAAATTCTTTTTATTTTCCACATCCATTATGGCATGTACTGTTGCAGGATTTGGGATTTTCAAATCAAATGGTAAGCCATTTTCTAATTCGACACGATGGTAAAAAAGATTAATGGCCTGAGAAGCCGTCAATCCCAAAGCTTCAAAGATCCTTTCCACTTTACTCTTTAACTTTAATTCAGTACGGGCCCGAATCATGGCTGTTTTGCTCATATCGATCTCCTGTCCTAATCTATTTTCATCCCTAATAAAAGTGTATCCCAAATGTGATACATTGTCAAGTGGGGCGGGACCACTCCCTCTTTTACTTCTAATATGGCTTCTCAAAAATGATTTCCGGCATTGGATAATACTTTTTATTTAAACCGTAAATTTTTCCGCCTGTCTGCATCGCTGTCGCTGCCAGGAGCGCGTCATTAATGGTCGTCATTAATACCTGTCCCAGGATTTTCTAAAAGTACTCTTGGCGTGGGCCACCGTTTGATCGATGGTTTCTTTGCGCTTCCAGGCGCCGCTGGTTTGCACAAAAACATTCATGTCCCCTGCCGCCTCCATCTTTTGGGCGTACAACTGCACCGCCCCCTCTATCACCTTCTTTTTTGAAACGTGGAGCTTTTGGGCCAGGATGGATATTTTGTTAAGAACCTTTTCGTCAACTCGCACAGATAATATTTTTTCCATACACTGCTCCTTTCTTACGTAGATAGTATAACGTATGATAAAGGAGTTGTTTCATATTTTATTCGATTCATTATGGCGACAAGTTGACCCATAAGTCTTTTTCGGGAATGGTCAAAGAGGCGAGGAAGTATTTGATTAGTTTGGTGGCTTCGGTTCGTAATTCTTGGTTGTCGTTTTGGTGATTTACCTGGAGTGCTTTCGCATTCAACCCTACGTCGCTTGGCAACGTGCTTGGTCGTATTGACCGACACTCGCAGTTGCTCGGGGACACGGCTGAAGCCATGTCCCCAGGTTGGCGTTGGTCTCCCTGGTCTAAAATGAAATCGAATCGAAATGGATTGTCGGGATGGACCTTTATGCCTTTTAATATCGGAGGATTAAATTCAGGGCTCAAGGACACCCTCACACCAGGCGCCGGCAAATGAAACTCATCTGCCTGTACTAAAGGTATGGGCCCCAATGTATTAGCCAAAAAGGCAAAAATAAGCCCGTAGGCTATATTAGTTCTTAAATTTAGATACTTTGACATATACGCTAAGTATGCCCTATTTTTTAAGATTTTGCCATTTTTTGTGGATTGGGTGCAGTTTGATTTATAATGGTTTTATGGAATTTGAACCAAAATTAGTCACTGTTTTAAAGGAAGGCTACACTGCTAAATTATTTGGGCAAGACCTCTGGGCCGGCATAATCGTCGGTATCGTGGCCCTGCCTTTGTCCATTGCTTTTGCCATTGCCTCCGGCGTTAAACCTGAGCAAGGGCTGATCACCGCTGTCATCGCGGGGTTCCTGATCTCAGCTTTTTCCGGCAGCCGGGTGCAGATCGGCGGCCCGACCGGTGCCTTTATTGTTATCGTCTACGGCATTGTCCAGAAATACGGCTATGACGGATTGGCTTTGGCGACTGTCATGGCCGGGGTCATGCTTATCCTGATGGGCGCCGCCAAAATGGGGGATGTTATTAAATTTATTCCCTTCCCGGTGACCATAGGTTTTACCAGCGGCATCGCGGTCATTATTTTTACCTCCCAGGTCCCTGACTTTTTAGGCCTGCACTTAAACCATGCCCCGGAAAAATTTTTAGATAAATGGCTGGCTTATGCCCAAAATTTAACAGTAGTTGATGCCTATGCCCTGGCCACCGGCATCATCACGGTTTTGATCATCCTGTTTTGGCGCAAGGTCACTGACCGTCTGCCGGGGCCGTTGATCGCCATATTGATCACCACAAGTATCGCCCATATTTTTCATTGGCCCTTGCAAACGATTGGCACACGCTTTGGCAGTGTGCCTCATTCATTTCCTGCACCCCACATTCCTCACATCGAATGGGACCTTATTGTCAAGATGTCCCCTTCGGCTTTGACCATCGCCTTATTGGCAGGGATTGAATCTCTGCTCTCCGCTGTAGTCGCCGACGGAATGACCGGCCGGCGCCACCGTTCCAACATGGAATTGATCGCCCAGGGAATTGCTAATCTTGCTTCTCCTTTATTTAACGGCATTCCGGCAACCGGGGCCATAGCCCGCACCGCGACAAATATCAAAAACGGCGGGCAAACCCCTATTTCAGGGATAGTGCATGCCTTGACGGTGATGATCATGTTCCTATTTTTAGGGCAATGGGCGTCCTTGATCCCGATGGCAACATTGGCCGGCATTTTAGTACTGGTGGCCTATAACATGGGCGAATGGTCCATGTTTGCCAAATTATTCCGCAGCCCCAAAAGCGACATCATGGTATTGCTGACAACCTTCCTTTTAACGGTATTGGTTGATTTGACGGTCGCCATTGAAGTCGGAATTGTTTTAGCGGCATTCTTGTTCATGAAACGCATGATCGAGGTCACCCAGGTCAATTATCTCAACCAGGGCAGCGACAAGGATGAATGGGTCCTTGACCCGGAAATGATGGATGCCATCAATATTCCCGCCGGCATAGAAATTTTTGAGATCAACGGGCCGTTCTTTTTCGGGGCTGCCGATAAATTCAGGGACACTATCAATCAAATGAAACGCCGCCCCCGTGTCCTCATCCTGCGCATGCGATTTGTTCCCGCCATGGACGCCACCGGCTTGAGCGCCCTGGAAGATCTGTTGGGAAAGGCCAAAAAAAGCAAAATGGAGGTTATTTTTTCAGGAGTGCATGCCCAGCCGCTTAAAGTCATGAAAGAGGCCGGGATCATAAAGATGCTTGGTGAGGACCATTTCTATTGGGACATCAAGACCTGCGTTGCCTTTGCCAAAAAAATCATAGAGAGTTGACTCCGCCCCTAAATCTCTTTTTATAAACACATCCCAGGTTATGCCTAATGAAACAAAAATCAAATACCCGGCAAAGAGGATTCGAAGCGCCAATCCTAAAGGCTTAAACCGTTGATAAATGAAACGTAAAGCCACTACTGTCATCAAAAAAAGCAACGGAGAAAAAAATAAAGACATCCGCGGCACTGCAAAAGGATAGACCCGCAAAACAGCCAATACCAGTTGGACCACAAACACCGCAAAAGCAACTGGGACAATCGAGCGAAGTACAAACCGGTCCTTTTTCAATTGGCCCCAAAACGCCGCCAGCATCCACCCCACCCCCAAGCCTATAAAAATGCGGGACGGCCCCTTGACCCATCGGGGACTTTCGGCAAAACGGCGGGAAATCAAATTATTCATGCCCTTGCCGAATGTCCCCAAAAAGTCTTTGAGCGAATGCAGCGAAATAAAATAATCATGCCAGTAGACTTCCATCAGATATGATGCACTGGCACGAAAATCTAATAAATACACCAAGCCCAGCATTAAAAAATACCCGCCTAAAAAATATGATAATTCAGGCATCCAGCGGCGTTTATCAAAACTGTCGCGGACCATGTTATATAATGGCAGCAAAAGAAGAAAAATGGCAGGATATGACCACAAGCCCAGTAAAGGTAAAAATAATAATGTGACCCGATAGGTAAAAAGGGGACAGTTTAAACTGTCCCCTTTTAATAAATATAGGACAATTAAACCTGAGGCCAAGGTATCCATGCTGTAAGGTTTTAGCTCCGCCGCATGATACACCAAGGGCATGGAGCCGCACCAGCATCCTATAAATAAAATCAAATCCCACGAATCGTCCAATACCCGGCGCGCGATTTTAAACCAAACAAAAAATGCCCCTATCATGGCCATCAAGGAAAACAGCCGCAGGGACATCAGGTTTTGATTAAGCGGATTGGAAAATTGCTGGATGGCCCACAGATATAAACGGGGAAATGCCTGGTCACTTAACAAAGGACGGGTAAACAATTCATTCGGCTTTAAATGGACGATGCTGTTTAATACACAGAGCTCATCGTTCCATAAAGGACGCTGATCAAAATAATGCCCCAGGGCCAAAATCAAATACCACCCGATGAGAATCAAGAAAAATAAGCGTTGATACCGCATAGATTTTAAAATTGCCCGCCTTCAAGGCCTTTTTGCCACAGCTCGGACTGTGCGCCCAGGCCAGTCCCATGATCGGGCAGGCTTTGATTACCGGTGAAGATGACAAAGGCAATGCCTGCAGAAATAAAAACCAAATACAACCCGAAAACCACCTCAACGACCGTCCCCAGGACCTTGGACTTTTCCCGCAGCCACTGCATGGCTAAAACAGTCATCCACAAAAGAAGCGGGGCGAAAAATAAAGACAAGCGCGGAATCGAAAATGGGTATTTATGCAGGCATCCAAGCGCCAGATGGATTAAAAATACCCCCAAGGCAACGGGCACCAGTGAACGGAACTTAAACCCCTCTTCTTTAAATATCCTTCCGGCATTGACCGACATATAAAGAAAACCAGACCCTACAAAAAAACGGGCGGCGTATTTGATCCATTTTGGCTTTTCGGCAAACCAACGGGATATTATATTATTAAACTGCTCCCCCAAGGTCTTTAAAAAATCCCCCATGGAATTAAAAGAAATAAAATAATCATGCCAGCAGGTTTGTAAAAAACGGGTGGTCGTGACCCTGTAGTCAAAAAAATAGACGAACAGCAGCCATAAGATGCCCCCGCCCAGGTAAAAAAATATTTCCGGTGACAGGCGGCGCCGTGCATAGTCCTCGCGTAACAAATTATACAAAGGAAATGGAAACAGGAAGATGACCGGATATGACATTACCCCCGATAAAGGCAAAAAAAACAGCAGACTGCGGTAAAGGACAGGTTTTTTTTGCAGGTCCGGCTGCCGGCATAAAAACAACATGAACAACCCTGAAACTAAAACATCCATGCTGTACGGTTTTAATTCTGCCGCATGATAGACCAAAGGGATGGACGCGCACCAGCATCCGGTGAACAAAATCAATGCCCGCGGGTCCCGTGATTGGCGTCGGGCAACATTAAGCCAGACGAAAAAAGCGGCCAGCATGGCCAAAAAAGAAAAAAACCTTAACGCCAAAAGATGATAATGCAAAGAACGTGAAAATTGTTGGACGCACCACAAATAAAACCGGGGAAATTCCTGATATTGCAATAAAGGAGCGCTGAACAATTGCGCCGGCGACCGGTGGACGATACTTAGCAAAACAGCCCGTTCATCGTTCCACAACGGGCGCTGATCAAAATAATTGGCCGTGATCAAAACGCAATACCAGCCAGCCAAACTAAGGAAAACCAACCGGATGGTCTTCATCAGAATTGTCCCGTCCTTAATGATGGCAACCGCCTGCCCCATGCACATGGCCGTGGGCCATTTCTTCTTTGGTGGCCGGTCTTTTTTCGACGATTTCAACCGCAAAGGTCAGGTCTTCTCCGGCCAGGGGATGGTTGCCGTCTAAAGTGATCTCATCGCCGTTGATGGCGGTGATGGTAACAGGGGTAAAATGGCCTCCCTCGCCCACTTCAAACATGTCTCCGACTGTGATCTGGGGAGAAGGTAATTTAGAACGGTCGACTTTATAGATCAAATGCTCATCATAAATCCCGTAGGCTTCACGAGCTTCGATGGTTACTGTCTTTTTCTGGGTTGGTTCCATTTCCAAAAGAACTGCCTCCAAACCAGGTATGATTTGGCCTAGACCAGAAATAAATACCAACGGCTTGCCCTTGGCGGAAGCATCAATGACTTGACCTTTCTTCGCGGTCAAAACATATTCAAAAGAGATCACCAGATTACTCATCTAAGTCCTTTATAGGTCAAAAAATTTTTGTTATTATAGCATTAAACCATGGCTACTCAACAACCTAAATCCCAAAGCCGTTTTGACCGAGGCGTCAAAACTGTGCTGGTCGGGCTCTCATCCAATGTCATTTTGGCGGCCCTTAAAATCATTACCGGTATTTTAGGCAATTCTTATGCCTTATTGGCTGACGGCATTGAATCCACCCTGGACATTTTTTCTTCGGTGGTGGTTTTAGGGGGCATCAAGATCTCCTCCAAGCCCGCGGATGAAAACCATCCTTACGGCCACGGCAAAGCGGAATCATTGGCCGCGATGACGGTTTCCCTGGTCCTTTTGATGGCAGGCGTGGGCATAGCCGTCAAAAGCGTCCTTGAAATCATGCAGCCCCATCATACCCCTGCGTTTTTTACCCTGACCATCCTTATCGGGGTCATCATCGTCAAAGAAAGCTTATTCAGGTATCTTTTTTCCGTCGGGGAATCAGTTGACAGCCTTTCTCTTAAGACCGAAGCATGGCACCACCGCTCGGACGCATTGACATCCACCGCTGCCTTTATAGGCATATCTATAGCGATCATCGGCGGAAAGGGTTATGAAAGGGCGGATGATTGGGCTGCTCTTGCGGCCAGCGGCATCATTATTTTTAACGGCTTTAATATGCTCCGGCATGCTGTCAAGGAGATCATGGATTATGCCCCAAATCCGGAAACCGAAGAGACCATCCGCAGCATTGCCGGACGGGTCCCGGGAGTTTCGGCCATTGAAAAATGCCGGGTACGCAAAAGCGGGCTAAACCTGTTCGTGGACATTCATGTGGAAGTTGACGGTCAAATGCAGGTCCACCAAGCCCACGCCATTGCCCATGACGTCAAAGACGCGCTTATGAAAGCCTCTTTAGGCATCGCTGATGTGCTGGTGCATATTGAACCGGCCAAGCGCTCCTAAAATGGATCCCCGATTAAAATCGCCGCCACAGCGGGATCCCGCCAAAGGCGGGACATTCGGGGATGACGGGCAACTGCGGGTCATTTAGTTATAGGAGCGCTAAAAGGGCAAAAATTGCTCCCACCCATATGATGATAGCAATGGGATTGGGCAAACCACATACCGGAAGCAAAAATAAAAGCCCCCAGCAAAAGACCAAACAGCAACTTGGCGCCCTTACAACAGCCGCACCCGCCGGTTGAACAACTACTTCCTTCTTTTCTTTCTTCGGACATAATAGACTCCCCTTGGTTATCCCTGTAAAAAATTATCTGATCGGCATAACATTCAGATTATGATGACGGCAATAAGTAATTATTTCTTTATCCGCAGTCATAATCATAGCATTGATATTGAGGGCAGTGGCTAAAATCATTCTATCTGCCGGATCTCCATGGACTCCCTCCATAGACGCGCTTTCAAGAAGTATATCTATTGACAATGACTCTAATGAGATCCCTTTACTGTCTAAAGATTCCTGGACCCATTGATGGATATTTTTAGATAAAATTAATCTTTCCTTTGCCACCAACATGCCTAATTCCCAAATAGATACGGCAGAAACCCGCACCGCGCCTTGAGTGGAATAGTGTTCAATGATTTTCAAATATTTATTCCGGTTTAACCGATCATCGGCGTTTATTAGCCAGACCCATACATGAGTATCTAATAAGAGGTATTTTGAATTAACTTTCGGCATCCCAGTGTTCCTTCAAAGATGAGACAATATCTCCTTTGATTAATACAGAACCCTTTAATAAACCAAAAAGCGGATGTTTGGATTTCCCGGAAATCCCGACCAATTTAGCCACCGGCTTGCCATATTTAGTAATGACCACTTCCCGATGGTTCTTGTGCACATCATCCATAATTTTCAAACATTGAGATTTAAATTTCCCCGCTGCAATCATCATAGAATCCTCCTCTCTAAACTTGCTATAAGTATATCATGGTCATAATCAATGGTCAAGATTACGCCATCCTTTTGGAGAAACGGCGGATGCTCAAAACAATGACCAGGACGGCCATCAAAAGCAGGGGCCAGACTTGGGCCGCCAGATCAACGAACCCCAAGCCCTTAAGAATAATGCCCCTGACAATTTTCAAGAAATAGGTCATGGGGATTAAATAACTTAAATCGCGCACCCATACAGGCATGGCTTCCCTGGGAAAAATAAAACCGGAAAGTAAAATCGAAGGCATGGCAAAAAACATGACGATCTGCGAGGCTTGCTGCTGGTTGTCCGCCACCGTCGATGCCCACAGCCCGATGCCTAAGCATACGATCAAAAAGACCAGGGTCAGGAAAAACAGGGTGACAATGCTGCCATGGATCGGCACGACAAATAGAAAGTGCATTATTGTGATAATACTGGTTGCGATGACGATGCCGATGGCTATATAAGGGATTATTTTCCCCAAGATCAGCTCGTAAGGTTTGATCGGGGTCACTAAAAGCTGCTCGATATTGCCTCTTTCTTTTTCACGCACGATGGCCGTGGCCGTGATCATGGGGATTAAAAACTGCAGGACCAGGCCGATCAATCCGGGAAGCATAAAATACGTGCTTTTAAGGTCCGGGTTGTACCAAAGCCTGGGACGGAAATCAATGGGAGAAACCTGGATGGGGACCAGTCTTTGGTCCTGCATAAAAGCATTTAAGATCGCTTGGGATGAATTAAGGGCCACCGTCGCCGGTGTGGAGTCCGTGCCGTCGATCAATAATTGGACCTGGGCGCCTTTTTTCTTTAACAGGTCCCCGGTAAAATTAGGGGGTATGATCAGCGCCGACTGGGCCAAGCCTTTATCAAGGGCCGAATATATTTGGCCCAGGGAAGTGGCCTGGGTCTTGACCGTAAAATAATCGCTTTGGGTAAAGGCATTGACCAAACGGCGGCTTAAATAGGTGTGGTCCTGGTCATAGACATAGGTGGGCAGGTGTTTGACGTCGGTGTTGATGCCGTAACCATAGATCATCAGCTGCATGATAGGCATGAGGAAAAGCAGCATCAGGGTGCGGCGATCGCGCGAGACCTGAATGAATTCTTTAAAAGCAACGGCCTTGATATTACGCATCCATTGGCCTTTCTTTGTCCAGATCAGAAAATACGTCTTCCAGTGAAGCAGAGATGGGTTTTATAGAAGTGACTGTCACTCCTTCTTTACGGGCAGAAGCGATCACGCGCGCTTCAACGGCTTTCTCATCGGTCACATTTAAATTCAAAGTGGTCCCGTACACCGTGACCCCGCGTACGCCTTCCAGTCCCCCAAAAAGACGGGACGCTTTCATCAAAGGCTGGCAAGCCACTTCCAGGATCTGCCGGCTTAAGTCCTGCTTTAATTGTGCCGGCTGGCCGATCTTCAATATTTTACCGTCGCTGATAAAGGCAATGGTGCTGCAGCGCTCGGCCTCTTCCATGTAATGCGTGGTCACAAACAAAGAGGTGCCGCCTTCGGCCAACTGGTATAAAAGTTCCCAAATGGCCCGGCGTGCCAAAGGGTCAAGCCCGGCGGTGGGTTCATCCAAAAAAATGATCTTAGGTCTATGCAATATGGCATTGGCAATGGCCAGTTTTTGTTTCATCCCGCCTGAAAGGTCCCCGGAAAGGCGTTGACGAAAAAGGTCCAAGCCGCTTAACTCCAAAACTTCTTCGATACGGCCTGAAAGTGCCGTGCCGTCAAGGCCGTAAATGCGTCCGTAAAATATCAAATTTTCCGTAACGGTCAAATCTGAATAAAGGCTGAAACGTTGAGACACATAACCGATGACACCCTTGATTTGCTCCGGCTGTGTCTGCACATCAAAGCCGCCCACCTTGCCTGTACCGCTGGTCGGCTCTAAAATCCCGCAGAGCATGCGGATGGTGGTACTTTTACCCGCCCCATTGGCCCCCAGAAACCCGAAAATGGCCCCGTAGGGGATCTCAAAAGAAATTTCATCAACGGCGGTGAACTTCCCAAACCTTCTGGTCAAACGATCCGCGCTGATCGCAATATCTTGCATGTCTTAAAACCTCACATCCGCGGACACGCCCGCATGGAGGTTTTCATCGGGGTCATCGACGGTAATTTTGACGGCGATGGTCTGGGTGACCCGCTCCTCGGGAGTTTGCACATTGCGCGGGGTGAATTCAGCCTTGTCGGCAATAAAGGTCACATGGCCTTTATACGCTTGCCTGCTGCCATCCACCAGGATGGATGCCTGCTGATTAATGCTCAACTGATGCACCATGTCTTCGGACACATAAATCTTGACCCATTGGTCTTTTAGGTCCCCGATAACGACCACTCCACCCCCCGCGGGGATGATCTCGCCTGTTTGGGAATCTTTGATCAAGACGACACCGTCAATGGGAGAAATGATTTCCTGGTCTTCCAAAGTCAATTGGGCATTTTCCAAAGACTGCTGGTTGGCGCCGCCATTTTGTAAGAGGACAGCGACGCGATTGAGGTCCTTTTGACTTTGATCAAAACGGTCCAGGGTCGCCAAGAGCTGGCCTTTTTTGACGAGATCGCCTTCATCGATATTAAGTGTTGTCAGGCGTCCGGCCACCTTGGCACCCAGCACATGCTCGGTCAACTCCATGGTCCCTGAAAAAGTCATGTTTTTAATGTCTTTTTGCTGGGTACAGCCGCAAATTAAAACAATTGCCAAGATCCCTATAAAAACTCGCACAGTTAATCTCCTTGTTTGATCAATTCCCTCAATCGGCCCTGGGCATGAAGCAAGTCAATGTGGGCCATCACCCAAGCAGCCTGGGCTTCATTATATTCATCTTCAGCCAAAGCTAAACCCGCTTTCGCCAGCATCACTTCAAACACTGAACCACTGCCGGTTTCTTGGGCGTGAAAAGCGATACGCAAAGATCTTTGGGCAGTCTGGCGTTCTTGGGATTTTGCCTGGCTTAGGACCTCGGCCTCTTCAATGGCAGCACGGGCCTTGGCTATGTTGACTTGTTCCTGCTGGGCGGTGTCAAGCAGGTCCACCTGCGCTTCCTGGATCTCGCCATTGACTTCCTTGATCTTTGCTTGTTGTGACCCGCCTTCCCAAATGGGGACCGAGACAGCCAATCCAACGGAGTAGGTATTACTGCCGTTCTGCGGCGATTGGCCCAATCGGCCATAATCAGCGCTGCCGGACACCTTCGGCAAAAAATCCGCCAGGGCGGTTTTTTGATCGGCCTTGCTGGCCTCCAGCTGAGACGATGCCACTTGCATATCAGCATTGCTCGCATTGTTGAAATTAATGGCCGCGTTATTTTCCAATGCCGTCAGGAAATCTTTATCTTCGTTAAATTCCAATGGCACGTCCAACGGTAACTGCAAGGCCGCTTTCAAATCCAGTCCGGCATCAAGGGCCTCTTGTTTGGCCTGGTCGTATAAATATTTTGTCTGTTCTAAATCTGATTTAAGTTTGTTGGAATCCAATAAAGTCCCTGTCCCCTGATTCAAATTATCTTCACTTAAATCATACGCCATTTGGTCCCTGCCCAAAAGGGTCTGCAAAAGCCCGACACTTTGCTCTTTACGCTGGGCATCCACAAAAAGGTCCGCGACCAATGCCAAAATATCTTCCCGTGTCTTTTCCAATTCTGCCTTGGAAAGATTTTCTCCCTTTTTAGCGGCCTGAAACCTTTCAAATGCTGAAGGGTCAAAAAGCGCGATGGTCACGCGGGCCCGGGCATTAAAATCATTATATGGGCCGATGTGCGGTCCAATACCCGGAAAAAGAATGCCCTCGGAGCGCAAATCCGTGGTCTGGCGCCCCCCGCTGACATCGCCCTCAAGATGGGGCATCAAGTCCGACTGTGCTTCAGAGATCCGGGCGATGGCTTGGTCCAGCCTGGCATTGGCCATCATCACTTTAAAATTAATGGTATCGACACTTTGCAGGGCATCTTTCAATGTCAAATGGATGGATACCTGCCTGGCCTCCTGCGCCATGGCCCCGCAAGCAAAGCTCCCCAAAAACGCCGCCAAATTGATATAGGTCATGGGGCGGTTGGCATGCTTGACAAACAAATGAAATAAAGCGTGGTGGGCGATCCAATACATGCCTAAAATCGCAAAACTGAAATAATAGCTTCGAAACAAAGGCCACAAGAGCAAGAGACGGCCCCACAACTCATGGGCGCTATCGGCGTTGGTCATGGGCGGCACCTTGATGTCGATGATCAGCAAGGTCATGACAATAGAGAACACACAGTCACTCAGCGATTCTATCCTGGATTTATTCATGGCTTTCATTCTAATGCCTTATTTAGGGGGACACAATATTTAATATTATGTTAAAATGGTGGCATGCTTTTGCTCAGGAAAATTGTTTTCTACATTTTCGCACTTATTTACTTAGGGTTATGCCCCTTGATCGTGGCCCGTATGCTGGGGTTTGTTTTTAATCCAATGACGCTCCACCTGGAAAAAACCGGCCTGGTCTATGTTTCCACCATTCCGCCGGACGCGGCCGTTTACATCGACGGCCGCTTGGCCCACCAAAAAACACCTGCCGTATTAAGAGACCTGACCCCGGGAAAACATTTTATCCGCATTGAACTCACGGCTTATGACGATTGGGAGCGGAACATCCCCATTGTCGGCAAAAAAGCGACTGTCTTGGCCAATGTCCTGCTTATTCCCCAAGAATGGCCTATAATACAGGTCTCTCAACAACCGTACCGCAATATCTTCTTTGCCGCCGATGACATTTTGATCGCCACCAACCCTGTACTTAAAAATATTGATATCTTTCACACCACCCAAGGCATTACGGAAAACTTCAATGAACAGGGCGCTTACGCAAAAATCCCGCTGTTTTCCCAAAACTCGGTCTACGCTGCCGGATCTTTGGTGCACCTCTATAATTCGCCTAAAAAGCCATTTATTCTGCTGGAGATAAATATCAAGGACAAGCATAAATTTTTATGGGTCAACTTGAAAGAAGACCCTCCCCTCATTGAAGATATCAGCGATCTTTTTGCCGAAATCCCGGCCCGCATAGCCTGGGACAAATCTGACGATGAGACCATTTTTGCGTTTTCCACCCAGAATATATTCCGGATCAACATCAAGGACAAAGCGATCTTCCCTCAGGACCCTGAAAGATTACCGGAAAGCCTTGAATTTCAGCCCATCCGCAATCCCTCGGATAAATTTCTTATCAATGACAATAATGACCTGCTCACGCGGGAAGGGGCCTGGATACGGATCTACCCCAAAGAAGATTTTGACGCCCCCCAAGTGTATGATATAGCCAAATCCAAACCGTCGACAAACATGTATTTCGAAGAAAAAAACGGAGAGCTGTTTTATTTGGACGACAAGACCGGTTTATTATGCGCGGCCCAAATTCTACCTTATCACCCTATATTAAACATCCCGATACCGGATGCTTTAAGGTTTAAAATCTTAAAAAATGGGTCCAATTTATGAAATTCCAATATTCTAAAGAAAACCTGAAACCCCGGCAAGCCAGGCTGCAACGGATGCTGGAGATCCTGCCCGGCGCATGCAGTTGGGGGGTTTTGCTGGGGCTTATTGGCCTTTCCATTTTCCTTCCCTTTATCGCGGCCATCCTGATTGTGGCTTTTTACCTGTCATGGATCATGAGGGTTTTGTATTTGACTTTTTTCCTGTTACTTTCCTACCTGCAGCTGAACATTGAAAGCAAGACCGATTGGATGCGCCGCATCCGGGGCATCGATGACTTGACTGTCTATTGGAAGGAAATTTCCTTAAAAAAATTCGGCCGGCACTGGCGCCAGCGCATTTCCCACAAAATCCATTTGCGTCAATTGAATGCTCTTAGGGTGAGCAGTGTCCCTCCGCCAAAATCAAATGAGATCTATCATCTGGTCATTTTTCCCATCGTCAAAGAAGGCCGTGACATCCTGGAACCTGCCATCGAAGCCATCAGCCGCCAAAACTTTCATCTCAAGCAAATGGTCATTGTCTTTGCCCTGGAAGAACGCGCCCTGCCCGCGGTCCGGACCGCCGTCCGGGAATTGGAAAAGAAATTCAAAAATATTTTTTTCGAATGCACCACCGTTGTCCATCCGGCCGTCGTTGCGGGTGAGGCCCGGGTCAAAGGGGCCAATGCCACCTGCGCGGCCAAGCAGGCCGCGTCATTTTTTCAAAACCATCGCATCCCTTTCGAAAACGTGGTCATTTCCTGTTTTGACGCGGACACGGTGGTCAGCCCGAATTATTTTTCCTGCCTGACCTATCACTTTATGGTCTGCCCGGACCGTCAACGCGCCAGCTTCCAGCCCATCCCGGTTTACCACAACAATATATGGAATGTCCCGGGCTTTGCCCGGGTCGTGGAAACAGGTTCCTCCTTTTATCAGTTGATCGAAGCCACCAACCCGGAAAAATTAGTCACATTTTCCAGCCACAGCATGAGCTTCAAGGCCCTGGTCGATGTGGATTATTGGCCGGTGGACATGATTTCGGATGACTCTGCGATTTTCTGGAAAGCCTATATCCATTACGACGGCCGCTATCAAGTGGTCCCCATGTATATCACTTTGTCGATGGATGTCGCTTCAGCGGACAATTGGTGGCAAACAGCCCAAAGCGTCTACAAACAAAAGCAGCGGTGGGCCTGGGGGGTGGAAAATTTCCCGATCGTGATGCGGGCTTTTATCAAATCAAAAAAAATCCCTCTGTATGAGAAACTGCGGCATGCCTTCAAACTATTCGAAGGGCATCTTTCCTGGGCCACCTCAGGCTTCATCCTTTCCTTCATCGGCTGGCTTCCGGTCATTTTTGCCCGAAGGGAATTTGCCGCGTCGGTGGTTTATTACAATGTGCCTGATATTGCCAACACGATCTTTGGCCTGGGATTTATCGCGATATGCATCACGATCATCCTTTCTCTGTCCATATTGCCCAAGACCAAAATACGCCACCGCTGGCTCTTAAAACTGGGCCATGCTTTTGAATGGCTGATGGTGCCTTTCATCCTGGTTTTTTTCAGCGCCCTGCCCGCCCTGCACGCCCAGACCCGCCTGATGCTGGGCCGTTACCTGGAATTCTGGGTGACGGACAAGCACCGTAAGTAATTTTTTAGAATATTAATCCCATACCGCGTGCGTATAATGTTTATGGATTTCTTCATCCCTTGTTATTAAGGACGAGTTTGTCATGGCCGCTTGCGCCACAATGAGGCGATCAAAAGGATCGCGGGTCCATGATTGCTTTAAAGATCCATAGGCCACATTTATAAATTTTTGATCACAAATCTTTAGACCGAGGGTTTTTTCCAGTTCCTTGAATATTTTCTCAGCACCGGTTTTAGTTTTACCGACCTCATACAGATACTCCAATTCAACCAGCACCATGGGACTGATAAGCAAATGGCCGCTTTCTAAAAGCCTGTTTGCCTGGCGGGGTAAAAAAGACAGGTCCCTGATATAAAGTAACGCAATGACATGCGTATCACAATAGACTAATTTTTCCATTCACCGGACCAATCCATATGTACAATCTCATCGAAAGGAACATTCAATAAATCGTGTTTTTTCAAATTGGACAATTTACTTTTTCCCTGTACGGGAACAATCTTAAGGACTTTACCGCGGCGGTGGATTTCAACAGGAACACCGGTGTCCAAGACCTTATCCAGGACATTATAAATGTTGGCCCTTAATTTTGAAGCTGTCACAATCATATCTCTTCTTCTCCTTTCCACTTCTGGGACCAATCCATATGGGCAAGGCTTTCCGGGTCACCATTTATTTTCCCCATCTTCTTAATGCGATCATGCTTTGAAGGTTCATCAATCTCCCCTGGTCCACCAGTTTTAATCATACGTCATCCACCCCTTTTTTATCCATCTATTGAAAGAATACCACAAAGAACGTACGCTGTCAAATATCACACGTACGACATTGTGGATATTGTCCGCACATATAATATAATCACATCCATTGTTCAGAGTGCACAACTTCACCTTTATTAATAGCTACATCAACTTCACAAGAAACAGGTAAAAACAATTTTTTGATTCTTTTTTGAGAAAATTTAACTATCCATACATCGATGGTCTGCCCACTTGCAAGCACAAAAATTCCCTTTTGGGCTGAAGTTGATAAGTTGTAAACAGGGATTTTATGAGTCAAAATATAATTCTGTGCGATAGTTAACGCGTCTTCTTTGCTGATCTCATTTGAGTAATCAACTTTTGAAATTTTTTCTTTAACATGTCGGGCTTGCATTGTTACACAACCAGTCAATCCTATACAAATAACCAGAACTAAAAAATCCCTCATTATGCCCCCTTTACTTAAGAACATTCCTACTTTTTCTTCGTCTGTGAAACATGAAAATCCAGCACAATCGTAAACACCAACTTGCTGTATCTTTTTGCCATCGCATCCGGAAACGGCACGAACGGCGCCGCTTGCTCCAAAGCATTAAGTCCTATATCAATAATTTTCTGGGACGCATCCGTGGTTTCATCTTTGACATTATACTGGATCAAATTCCCATCCGAAGCCACTTCAAAATCCAAACTGATCGTCCCAACATCCGTGGCATCGTATTTTTTATAAGCAATATTTTCGATTTTATCCCGCAGGGTCCTCACATAGTCTTTATACTCTTGCGCGTACAGAGCGTCCGATGACGTGGGGGTCTCATAGAACGGCTCCTGGCTGGCTAATGACATTGGATTACCGGAGCATAATACCAGCGGGACGGCGGCAGCGACCCTCTTAAACCGAATGGATAACATGAATCACCACACCCCACACTTCACAATCTTTTTATTTTTATTCCTAAATTTTGCGATACCTGGTTGTTCTACCCTGACCGACTCGTTCAATCTTCTTTAGGGCCAGCAATTTATTTAACACCTGTTTAACTGTGGGCTGGGCCACTTTAGTTTTTTTGCTGATTTCCCCCGAAGTTGCCACATCGACCCCTTGTAAAAATTCCCAGATCACAAGCTGCTTAGGTGAAAACAGCTTTTCAACACTCTCCTTCGATAATAGGTGGATTGCAATTTCCGACTGTTTATACACAATGGATAGGAAGAATTCAATCCATGGGGACAAATCGGGTTTGCTCCCGCGCATTGTCTTCAGGCTTTTTCGCAAAGCAATATAATAATCCGCTTTATTATTCTCGATAAACTTTTCGTGCGATATATAAGGCGTATATACATACCCGCACTTTAGCAAAAGCAGGTTTGTTAAAATACGTGAAAGCCGTCCATTACCGTCTTGGAATGGGTGGATCAATAAAAACTCTGCAAGAAAATTACCGGTAATGATCAAAGGATGATACTTCTTGTCTTCAAAAGCCTTTCTTGCAGCTTCAACCAATTCTAACATTTCTTTAGGTGTCAGATATGCCGGTGTTGTATCGAATAAAATACCCACAGATTGCCCGGCCGCATCAATCATGCGGACCTTGTTCTCGCTTTTCTTGTATGCCCCGCGGTGTATTTTATCTTTATCAACGTATTTCAATAATTCTTTATGGAAATGTTTAATCGTGCTTTCTGTAAAAGACAAAGTCTGCCAGGAATCAAAAACATTGCTTAAAAGTTCATAATATCCCTTTGCTTCCTGCTGATCACGATTAACAAATTTCTGGACCGCCAGACCCCTCATAAGCCTTTCAATGTCTTCATCAGATAGTTGCGAGCCTTCCATACGGGTCGAAGCGCCGGTTGATGCTATCAAAACCGATCGCTTGAGACGTCCCAAGGCCTGTGGATTAAGTTTCGCACCTGATACCCAACGTCCTTTAAGTTCGTCAATCAGGGCCGTTTTTGACCATATTTCTTGCGGGAGATATTTTAGTCTTTGATAAAATTGATTTTTCATACGCCTCCGGATATATTGAACTATATCCAATTATATCTGATTATATCTGATTATATCTGATTATATCTGATTGTCAAGATGAAAGGGACGTACTGTTTTTTCATCGTACCTGTCATTTTTTTGCCTCCTAAAGGCCCTTTCGTTGTTACAGTATAAAAAGTTGATATTAGAAGTCATCCCGAAACCTGCGACGGAATTCGGCTGGCCAGGATGGCTTTCCACTGCGTCATTCCTCCTCAGCGTAGTGCTGCGACTACGCTTCGTCGTCATTCCTTGTTGAAAGCCATCCTGGCCAGCCTCGGTTCTTCGTCGGAGGTTTCGGGATGACTTCTAGTTAAATGAAGGGTTTTGGCTCAAACGCCAAGAAATTGGGAAAGGCTTTTAAGCGGCTGGATACTGATAATCACCGGCACAAAGCCGGAAGTATTTTGAAATTTGGATAATGTAGCGGGATTAATGTGGAAGATAATATCACCGTTTGTACTTTGTATGTGCAAATTCATATTGGCTGTGGTTAAATCAATACCTCCTCTGGCTGACATTGCTTGATCTATCCCAATATGATAACTGGAAAGGATCTTTCGGATAGTTGTTTCAGGAAGTATAGGAAATTCTTTTAAAATTAAATTAAATCTTCTGGATGTTATAGATGGTTTTTTACTTCTTCTCAAATTATCAGCCAATTGTGCTATTTCTGATTCTGCCTCATTCCTTTGAGCTTCCTTATAAGCTGCTTTACGCTCTTTACGCTCTGCTATTTCCTTCCTTTTCGCCGCCAATGCTCGCGTCAATTTCTCCTTCAATTCCTCTGCTCCATCAGCACCTACACCCCAGCTTTTAACACGCTCCTCCAGCGCTGTTAAAATTTCATCGTAATGATTGGAAAATGCCTTCTGACTCGGCCCCAGCAACTCAGATAATTCACGCAGGGCCGGTATTTCCTTATGTTCGGCGTTGCTCAGGTATTTAATGA